>FWPU01000798.1_pt1 | contig 100051 bp, 82 predicted proteins | sample 2228361 | NCBI WGS metagenome assembly FWPU01 (sample SAMEA103939777, study PRJEB20133) | metagenome | reverse complement strand
CAGCGTCGTCTTGCCGTGGTCAATGTGCCCGATCGTCCCCACGTTGACGTGCGGCTTGCTCCGGTCGAATTTCTCCTTGGCCATAGTCTTCCTATCCTTAAAACAGCCCTTCCTTTCCCTTTGCTGGATTGCCTTTCAGAGCTTCAGGCAGGCGAGTCCTTCGCCACACATCTCTGGAGCCGATGACCGGGCTTGAACCGGTGACCTCGTCCTTACCAAGGACGCGCTCTACCCGCTGAGCTACATCGGCTCTGCCCCATATCCTAGCAGGTTTCCCTGGTGGACGGGGGAGGATTCGAACCTCCGTAGCTCGCAAGGAGCGGCAGATTTACAGTCTGCTGCCATTAACCACTCGGCCACCCGTCCACGGTCGCTGCCCGGTCCGTTCCAGGGGGCTCATCCCCTCGCTCGCCACCACTGGAGCTGGCGGAGGGACTTGAACCCCCGACCCACTGATTACAAATCAGTTGCTCTACCGACTGAGCTACGCCAGCCTCGTCTCAGGCGCGCGGCGGCCCTTCTGGAGCGGGAGACGGGAATCGAACCCGCGACCAACAGCTTGGAAGGCTGTGACTCTACCACTGAGTTACTCCCGCCCCGGCGTTCCCATCCGGAGGGGCGTCCGCCTTCCCCTCAGCCCGGACACCTTCATTCTAGAAAAACTCCCCACCGCCGTCAATCGCCCCCTGCCCCCGACGCCCACCCCCCGGACAACGCCTCCTCGCCGCTCCCCTGTTTGCGGGCCCCAACCCCGGACCCCAGCCCGCGAACAGCAAGGGGCCATCCGCAACAGCACCCCGAGCGCGGCCCCTCGGCGCTCGCGCCAGTCACCGCGCCGCCGGTCAAAATTTCAAACTGGCGACGCTCATCGTCACCCCAAAGGCGTTGTGGTGCCCGAACAGCGTTCGGTGCCCGATCATCTCGGTGAAAAACGGAGAAAACACCACCTTGCCCCACGGGATGTCGATCGAAGCGTTGATGTCGAAGTTGCTGATGGTCGTCTGATCGATCCACTGGCCGTTGTTCAGGCCCGCCCCAAGCCCGATGTTGAATACCACGCCGTTCGTCACCTTCTGTGAGTGCTTCGTCGAGAAATAGAAATAGTTCCCGTCTCCTTGGTCGACGTCCCGATAATAGGTGAAAGACGGCTGTAAGATCGTGTCCAACGACAGGCCTCCATAGAATTCGTGACTCCGGTTGCTGGCGCCGTTGGCCAAACCCGGAAACGCATAGAAAATATAACCCGCCGACACAGCGGCCTTGCCCAGACTATGCGTGTAGTTCACCGTCAGGTCGTGCTCCACCCAGTTCTGGCCCCAGCCGTTAATTTGCTGGTGAATGCTGCTCCACGAAGTCACCGTAAACCCCTTGTACCCAAAGCCGACGGTCGGCTGGATCGCCGGCGAATCATTCACCAGAAAGCCTCTCCACAAGTACCGGCTCACAAATGCGTTGCTCAGCGTGAACGACCAGTTGTTCTCCGCCTCCTGCGCCGCGGCGGGCGCCGCCACTGCCGACACCAGGCTGATGCTAAACAACATTCCTCTTACTTTGCCCATCGCTAAAACCTCCTTCAGGAATCGTCTTGTCTTCCGGTTATGCCGGACCGATCTGAACGTCGGGTGTTCCCAGCCCGGCGCGGCCTGGTGGTTGGTCGAATGTTGAGGCTGCCGGCCGGCGCGGCCGCAGCACCGGCGGCTCTATACGACAGAGGCCCGAACGGCCCGTTGACTCCGACTGCACTGAGACACCCTGCACATCCGAGGTGGCGACTGCCCGAGCCAGTTAAACTCTAGGCCGCAAGCAGTTCGCATACCCCAGTCTAACCTGTCGCTCCCCGCAAATCCAATCGAAAATTTGAATCGGTCATATAGAAACATTTACTTTGTCGGCCGGGCGAATACGGTGCATCATGGTAGTGGCTGGATTTTTACGCAAACTTCCGCGAGGTGACAGTTTATGACCAGCATGTCCCGATTAACTCTATTCTTGTTGTCCGCCGCCTTCGCGTCCGCCCAGGAGCCGGCGACATTGGCGGATCTGGAAAAAGCTGTCCGGTCGGCTCAGCTCGCAGGCGACAATGCCTGGATGCTCGCTAGCGCCGCGCTCGTGCTCATGATGACCGGACCCGGACTGGCCCTGTTCTATGGCGGCCTGGTCCGCAAAAAGAACGTGCTGGGGACGATGATGCAAAGCTTCATTCTGATGGCGTTGGCCACCGTCCTGTGGGCTCTGTTTGGCTACAGCCTCGCCTTCGGCGGCAGCAACCCCGTCATCGGCGACTTCAGCCACCTGTTCCTGAACGGCGTCGGAATGGACCCCGAAGGCACGATCCCGCACCTGACGTTCATGGTTTTCCAGTTGATGTTCGCTATCATCACCCCGGCCCTCATCTCCGGCGCCTTCGCCGAACGCATGAAGTTCAGCGCCATGCTGTTGTTTATGGTGCTGTGGTCCGTGATCGTCTATTACCCCCTCGCTCACATGGTATGGGGCGGCAGCGGCATGCTGAACGCTTTTAACGACTCGGCCTGGATCCCCTGCTTCGACTTCGCCGGCGGCACCGTGGTCCACATCAGCTCCGGCGTCTCGGCGCTGGTCTGCGCCCTGTACATCGGCAAGCGTCTCGGTTACCCCAGCGAGTCGATGAAGCCGCATAACCTCGTCGTCAGCGTCATCGGCGCCTGCCTGCTCTGGGTGGGCTGGTTCGGCTTTAACGCCGGCAGCGCCCTGGCTTCCTCCGGCCAGGCGGCCAGCGCCTTCGTCGCCACCCACTTCGCCGCCGCCGCCGCGACCTTGAGCTGGGTCCTGGCCGAATGGTTAAGAGGAGGCAAACCGAGCGTCCTCGGCGCCATCACCGGCGCCGTGGCCGGCTTGGTCGCAATCACCCCGGCCTCCGGATTCGTCACTCCCATGCCCGCACTCCTCATCGGTTTCGTGGCCGGTGCCCTCTGTTATTACATGGTCGTCGTCGTCAAAATCAAGCTCGGCTACGACGATTCGCTCGATGCCTTCGGCGTGCACGGCATCGGCGGCACAATCGGCGCCCTCCTGACGGGCGTTTTCGCCACCCGCGCGGTCGCCTCACCCGGCGGCGAGCGCGCCTTCGGTCTCGTCGATGGCAATGCCGGCCAGGTCGTCAATCAGTTCCTCGGTGCACTGCTGACCTGGCTGCTGGCCGCCGTGGGCACCTATGTCATTCTGAAAATTTGCGACGTGCTGATCGGCGTCCGTATCCCCGTTGAGCACGAAATCCAGGGACTGGACCTCGCCCTGCACGGCGAGGAAGGCTATAACTTCGAGTCCTGAGCGGCGCCGGCCGTCGTCTCCTCTGAGAAAGGAACACAGCCATGAAGAAGATCGAAGCCATCATCCAACCCTTCAAACTCGAGGAGGTCAAGGACGCCTTGATCGCCATCGGCATCAACGGCATGACCGTAACCGAAGTCCGCGGCCACGGCCGTCAGAAGGGTCACAAGGAGGTCTATCGCGGCCAGGAGTATGTCGTCGACCTGCTGCCGAAGGTCAAGCTCGAGCTCGTCGTCCCCGATAATCGCGCGGCCGAGGTCGTCAAAACCCTCGGCGATGCGGCCCGCACCGGCAAAATCGGCGACGGCAAGATCTTCATCAGCGAGATCGCCGACGCCATTCGCATTCGTAACGAGGACCGTGGCGAAGCGGCCCTATGAGCGGCGAGCCGGCCTGGGAAAGCATCCGCCGGCGCTTTCTCGCCACCGGCGAGGCGTCGGCCGTGCTGGCCGGCCGCAGCGAGCTGACTGACCGTCTGGCCGCCGCTGCCTGGCACGGTTTCCTCGCGCCCGCCTGGCCCCGCGGCATGGCCCTCCTCGCCGTCGGCGGTTACGGCCGGCGCGAGCTGTTTCCATACTCGGACGTCGACTTGCTCTTCCTCGTCGAGCGGCCGCCCGATGGCCCCCGCAAAGAGGCCCTGTCGGAGTTCCTGCGCACCATGTGGGACTCCGGCGTGCGCCTCAGCCACTCCGTGCACAGCCCCAAAGAGTGCCTCGAAATCAACCATCACAACATCGAGCTGAGCGTCAGCCTGCTCGATCAGCGCTTCCTGTGCGGGGACCGTGACCTGTACCAGCGGCTGATCGACCGCCTCCCGCGCTTTCTCCAATCCCAGCGGCCTGCTCTGATCCGGCGCCTCGGTCAGCTCGTCCGCGCCCGCCATGCCAAGTACCAGAACACCGTTTGCCACCTCGAGCCCAACGTCAAGGAAACGCCCGGCGGGCTGCGCGATTTGCACGTGCTCTGGTGGCTGAACAAGTTGCGCCAAGACCCCATCGTCGCCTCTGAGTGGCTCGACGGGCTCCATCCGGCCCGGTCCTTCCTGGCTCGCGTCCGCTGTTTCCTCCACTATCGCGCCGGCCGCGATGACAACATCCTCAGCTTTGAAGCCCAGGAGGAGTTCGCCGATCTGCCCTTCGCCCCTTCCGCCGACCCCGGAGAGTGCATGCGCGAGTACTTCCTCCACGCCCGCGCCGTTCACCGCTCCACGCTGCGGGCCATGGACGCGAGCGAGGGCGCCCACAGCTCCCTGCTCAAAAGCTTCCGCGACTGGAGATCCCGGCTGTCCAACATCGAGTTCACCGTCTCCCGCGAGCGCGTCTTCCTCCGCTCGCCCGCCGCCATCGCCTACGATCCGGAACTCGTCATCCGCCTCTTCCAGTTCGTCGCCCGCCACGGCCTGCGCTTGGCCCTGGAAACCGAACGCCGCATCGCCGATTACTTGCCCGCCATCGAAACCTACTTTGCCGGGCAGAAGGCCCACTGGGTGGCCTTGTTTGACCTGCTCGCCCTCCCTCACGCCTCGCTGGCTCTCACCGCCATGCATGAAACCGGCGTCCTGCAGGCCGTCTTTCCCGAATGGCGCCGCCTCGACTGCCTCGTCATCCGCGATTTCTACCACCGCTACACCGTCGACGAGCACAGCTTGCTCGCCATTCGCTGTCTCGAAGACCTGGCGCGCACCTCCGACCCCGCCCGCCGGCTCTTCGCCGATCTGCTCAGCGAGATCGACGAGCCCGCCGCCCTTCGCTTCGCATTGCTGTTCCATGACGCCGGCAAGGGCCACGGAGAATCCCCTCACACCCAGCGCTCGGTCGCCTTGGCCGAGCAGGCCATGGAGCGCATCCAGCTCCCTCTGCAAAAGCGTTCCCTGATCCGCTTCCTTATCGAGCAACACCTCGAGCTCTCCGCGGCCATGACCAGCAGGGACCTCGACGACCCCGCCGTCGCCCGCATGCTGGCTGACACCGTCGGTACGCTCGAGCACCTGAAATGCCTGACCTTGCTCACCTACGCCGACGTCTGTGCCGTCAATCCTACCGCCATGTCTCCCTGGCGCCTCGAACAGCTCTGGCGCACCTACCTCGTCGCCTACAACCAACTCACCCGCGAACTCGAAACGGACCGCATCCACCCTGCACCGGGCGACTCCCCGGAACTCGCCGCCTTCCTCGAAGGCCTCCCCGTCCGCTATCTCCGCACCCACTCCCGGCAGGAGATCGAAGCCCATCTTGAACTCGAGCGCCAAAGCCGCGCCGCCGGCGTCGCCCTCGCCATCGAGCGCCGCAACGGAATCTATCACCTGACCATCGTCGCCAAAGACCGCCCCTACCTCCTCGCCTCCCTCGCCGGAGCGCTCGCCGGCTTCGGTTTGAACATCCTCAAGGCTGAGGCGTTCGCCAACGCACAGGGCACAATCCTGGACACTTTCTCCTTCGAAGACCCCAACCGGAACCTGGAACTCAACCCTTCCGAAATTGAGCGGCTCACCCTTACCCTCCAGCGCGTCACCCTCGGAAAGCTGAAAGTCGGCCAGCTCCTCAAGACCCGCCCCGCGCCGCCGCCCCCCACCCAGCGCAGCCGGATCGAACCGGCGGTGTCCTTCAATCACTCCGCCTCGGAAACGGCCACCTTGATCGAAATCGTCGCCGAAGATCGCCCCGGCTTACTCCACGACCTCACCCGCGCCATCTCCGAAGCCGGTTGCAACATCGAGGTGGTCCTCGTCGATACCGAAGCCCACAAGGCCATCGACGTGTTCTACGTCACGCTCAATGGGCGCAAGCTCACCCCCGTTGAATCCGACCCCTTGGGCAAAGCCTTATTGGCCGCCGCCCGGCCATCCTAGCCCGGCCTCACCCAAGCCCAATCAACCCGTCGGCCGCTTACCGCCCGGCCCGCACCACCTCCGCCATCGCCTCCAGTGCCCTCTCACAACCCCGCCGGTCCACATCGAAATGCGTCACCATGCGCATCGCGGCCGGATTGATTCCGTTGGCCAGCACCCCCCGCTCCCTAAGACCCCGGCTAATCTCGTATGAGCTCAGCCCCGTACCCGAGACGTCGAACACGATGATGTTCGTCCGCACGCGCTCCGGGTCGAGGCGTATCCCATGGATGCGGCTGAGTCCTTCCGCCAGCCGCCTCGCGTTGGCGTGATCCTCGGCCAGCCGCCATGGCATCCGCTCCAGCGCGATCAGCCCCGGCGCCGCCAAAACCCCCGCCTGCCGCATCCCCCCGCCCAGCCGCTTCCGGTACAGCCGCCCGCGCGCGATCGCCTCGGCGCCGCCCACCAGCATCGAGCCCGCCGGAGCCCCTAATCCCTTCGACAGGCAGAACATTACCGTGTCCACCTTCTCGCAGATCTCCCGCACCGGCTGCCCCAGCGCCGTCGCCGCGTTGAAGATCCGGGCTCCATCCAGGTGAACTTTGAGTCCCAACCCGTGCGCCTCCTCGCAGATCTCGTCGATCACCTCCTTCGGACTCACCGCCCCCCCCGCCATGTTGTGTGTGTTTTCCAGGCTGATCAGCCCCGTCGGCGCCCAGTGCGGCCCCAGCGGCCGGATCTGCGGGCGAATGTGCTCCCACCGCAGGATCCCGTCCTCGGTCGCCACCGGCCGCGCCACACAGCCCGAGAACCAGGCCAGCATGGCGAGCTCGTAGTTGAACACATGGGAGCGGGCTTCGCAAATCACCTCCTGGCCGTGCGACGTGTGAATCTTGACGGCGATCGTGTTGCCCATCGTCCCCGTCGGCACGAATAACCCCGCCTCCTTGCCGAAAATCTCCGCCGCCCGTTGTTCCAGCCGGTTAACGGTCGGGTCTTCGCCGTAAACGTCGTCGCCCACGTCGGCTTCCGCCATCGCCCGCCTCATCTCCGGCGTCGGCCGCGTCACCGTATCGCTGCGCAAATCAACGTAAGACATCTGTCCCATCATCTCCCGATGAGTTCCTGCAACACCTCATTAGACAGCAGCACCCCCCGTCCCGTCAGCCGGAGGCGCTTTCCCACCCGCTCCAACAGCCCCGCCGACGCATACCGGCCGACCGCCTCTTCAAACTCCCGCCACTCATCCGGAGAAAGCTCGATCCCCTCCCGCAGCCGCAGCCCCAAGAAAAACCGCTCCTCCCCGACGTTCGCCGCTGCCTGTTCTACCCACGCCTCCTCCCCCCTTCGCCGCCGTGCCATGTACTCCGCAACCCTCTCCGCGTTCCTCCTCCGCACGCGGCCGTCGAACGAGTGGGCCCCCGCCCCAAAGCCGGCGTAGGGCTCCAGCCGCCAGTACTTCAGGTTATGCCACGACTCCTCCCCAGGCCGCGCGAAGTTCGAGATCTCATAGCGCTCCAATCCCAGGCCCGACAGCCGTTCCACCGCTCGCTCGTATAGCTCCGCAATCAGCTCCTCATCCGGCACCTCACCGGCCCCGTAGCGCCTCCCCCCAGCCAGCAGCTCACGCCCCAGCCGGCTGCCCTCGTCCACCTCCAGCATGTACACCGACACATGCCCTACGCCGAGCCGCCCGGTCCACTCCAGTGACTCCCGCCAGCTCTCCCGAGTCTGGTGCGGTAGCCCCGCGATCAGGTCAATGTTGATCCTCGTGATGCCCGCCTCCCGCAACCGCTTGACATCGCCGACGACCACTTCCGGCGAGTGCTTCCGCCCCGTCAGGGCCAGTTCCCGCACAACAAACGACTGCACCCCAAGGCTGACCCGCGTAATGCCGCTCGCCGCCCACGCCCGCGCCTTATCCGCTGTAACTTCCCCCGGAGCCGCTTCCAGCGTCGCCTCTTTCCACGGTCTCCCTGGCACTTCACCCAGGATGCGCTGGAGTGTCTCCGGCGCCATCCGGCTCGGCGATCCTCCCCCCACATAGCAGGTTTCAGGCGTCCATTGCCACCGGTGTTCCCGGATTTCACCTGCCAGCGCCTCGGCGTACTCCATCTCCCGCGCCGCCGGCGCAGGCCCGCTCGCGAAGTTGCAGTAGCTGCACTTCTGCCCGCAAAACGGATATGAGATATAAACGCCGGCCATCGCCTCCGAATCAGAGAACCACTTCCTCGCCGAGTTGCCTCCCGATCAGTTCCCCGAGAAGTTCTTTAAGCGTCTGCCCCGTCCCCCCCAAGGCAAACTCCCCACGCGAGGAATCCCAATCCAGTTTGTAACTGGTCGCAAGCGCGGACACCCAGATCTGCCGCACCGGTCCGTTCGGGCTGACCACGAATCGCCCCGGCGGATCCCCAAACTCGATCGTCAGCGCCCCGGCGTTGAAATCCGGCTCGAACTCGTGCTTCTCCGCCGCCGCCCCAAGCGCGCGGTTCAGCTCCTCCAGCGCCTTTTCCGCCAGCCGCTGGAATTCCTTCTCGGCGAGCATCACCTCAAAATTAACAAACCCGCATGTGGAAACGCGTGCCAGGCGGCAACTTCCGGCCCTGTCGAATCATCTGCTACCTTTGGACTTGCGGATGGAGCCCACCTGCGTTCGCCACACCGAATTGCCCCAGACCTCGAAGCTCTTCACCGATTTCCTCTACCACTACGACCGCGTGGCGACCTTTTATGCTGGCCACCCCGCCAACCCCGACAGTTACCGCACCGTCGCCCGGCAGCTCCACTATCCCGACTCGCGCCGCGCCGCCCTGGTGGCGGCTCTGCGCGAGATTAACGGCAATCATCGCTCCTTGGATCTGCTCGCCCGCCCCGGTACCTTGGCCGTCGTGGCCGGACAGCAGGTCGGCCTGTTCTCCGGCCCCTGCTACACGGTTTATAAGGCGCTCACTGCCATCAAGCTCGCTCGCCACCTGACTTCCAGCGGCCTCCCCGCCGTACCCGTCTTCTGGCTGGCCACCGAGGACCACGACGCCGACGAGGTCAACCACTGCTGGAGCTTCGACGCCGCCCTCACCCCCGTGCCCCTGCGTGTCGATACCTCCTCATTCCCCAGGCAGCCCGCCGGCCGGATCCCCCTCCTCAATCCGCCCCTCAACCTGTTACGGACCTCGCTCAGCGGGTTGCCCCACGGCGACGAGGTGGCCGCCATCGCCGAAGCCTGCTACGCCAGTGGAAAAACTCTTGGCGTTGCCTTCCATGAGCTCCTGCGTCGCATTTTGCCGGATTGCCTGCTGTTCATCGATCCGCTCCATCCGCGCGTCCGCGCCCTCGCCGCCCCCATCCTCCGCGAAGCCGTCGCCGCCGCCCCGGACCTCGTCAACCGGTTCGGCGAGCGGGGGCGGGAGCTCGAAAGCGCCGGCTACCATGCTCAGGTGCGCCTCGAATCCCGCGCCTCCCTCTTCTTCCTCCTCGAGGGCGGACAGCGAATCCCGCTCCGCAGACAAAACACCGCCTACGCCGCCGGAGATCAGCTCCTGGAACCGGACGAACTCGCCGCCCGTGCAGAACGCATCTCCCCCAACGCCCTGCTGCGCCCCGTCGTGCAGGACTACATTCTGCCCACCGTCGCCCACGTCGCTGGGCCTTCCGAGATTGCGTACTTGGCTCAGTCCGCCGTCGCCTACCGCACCCTGCTTGGCCATATGCCCGTCATCGTCCCCCGCAGCGCCTTCACCACCCTCGACGCCCGCGCCGCCAAGCTCCTGAAACGCTACCGGCTGCGCCTGGATTCCTTCTTCCACGGCGTCGAGCCGGTCCAGGATCGCATCTCACGCTCCCTCGTTCCCCCCAGTTTGCAGGAATTGCTCCGCAAGACTGCCCAATCCGTCACCGCGCAAATCGACGCCCTCCGGGCCCAGCTCGCCGCCTTCGACCCCACCCTCGCCGCCGCCACCGAAACCAGCCGCTCCAAGATCTTGTACCAACTGGCCAAGATCGAGCGGAAGGTGCGCCGCGAGGCGCTCCGGCGCGATCAGCGTGCCGCCGCCGATGCCCTCTACCTGTCCCACCTCATCTTCCCCTACAAGCACCTTCAGGAGCGCTTCTACACCATCCTCCCCTTCCTGGCTCGCCACGGCCTTGATTTCATCGACCGGCTTTATGAGAATGTCCACTTGGACTGTCCGGACCACGTAGTGCTTGCGGCCTGAGACCTCCTCCGGTTCTTATGCACGTTAATAAAGTCAAGTGGGCCCTGGCCGAGGGCCGAATCCAGTACGGCTGCGCCGTCAATACATTGCGCGTCCCCGAAGTCGCCCGCATCCTCGCCGCCGCCGGCTTTGATTACACTTACATCGATGCCGAGCACGGCAGCTTCGGCATCGAGACGATCCAGGACCTCTGCCGGGCTGCCATCGACTGCGGCCTCATCCCCATCGTCCGCGTCGCCGACCTGCAATACTCCCTCGTCGCCCGCGCCCTCGACAACGGCGCCATGGGCATCATCTTTCCCCGCGTAGAATCGCCCGAGTTGCTCGCCAAGGCCGTCAGTTGGACCAAGTTCCCCCCGCTCGGTGTGCGCGGCTTCGGCCTGACTCCCACCCACGTCCGCTACGAACCCGTCTCGATCGCCGACATCGCCCGCCACGTCAACGACAACACGCTCGTCGTCCTCCAGATCGAGACCCGTACCGCCGTCGAGCGCTGTGATGAGCTCCTCTCCGTTCCCGGCATCGATGTCGTCATGGTCGGTCCCGTCGACCTCTCCATCTCCCTCGGCGTGCCCGGTGACTTCTTCCACCAGACAATGGTCGACGCGATCGAAAAGGTCCGCGATTCCTGCCTCCGCCACGGCGTCACCCCCGGCATCCAGACGCGCGCCGTCGATTTGGCCTGCTTCTGGAAGGAAAGAGGCATGCGCTTCATCGGCTGCGGCGCCGAAACCGGCATGCTGCTGCAAGGTGCCAAGGCCATCCTCGCCGGCCTGAACTCCTAACCCCCGCGCCTTTTTCGCCGACAGTCCCGTCCTGAGGAACAAGACCTCATCCACAAACCAACCGCGTTGATCCGTGTCCGTCTGTGGCTTTCTCTTCTTGAAGCAAATTCAGCGGCCGCCCTGTCTTAATCACTGACGATTTTCGAGACAGAAAATCCGCCGACTGGTCTGCCCCACCGCCAAAATCACAAAACAAACCCAAAAATCCCGCCCCGAACACCTCTGCGTCCGCCGCCTAAAGCGCCCCTTGAAACCGCCGCAACCCGCCCCCCAGACGCTCGCCCGCACAACCGGTTCCGCCCTTGCTCGGCCCCCGCCGCCGGGCCTCGCGTCTCCGCCGTATGCGGCCCGAAACCCACCTTGCGCCGCCCCTCCGAACTTGCTAAGCTGCGCGCCATGATACGCACTCGCAACCTAGGTTTGGCGTTCCTTTTCTGCTTTTTCCAAGCCTCCGCCGCCGAGGATTTTATCTTGATCCGCGGCGGCTCGCTCCCCGGCAGACCCGAGATTCGGGTCGACGATTTCGAGATGCAGGCGAACCCCGTCACCAACCGCGACTACCTGCTGTTTATCACCGACACCCATCACCCGGCGCCCCTCCACTGGCAGGACGGCCGCATCCCGCCCGGCATGGAAAACCACCCCGTAATATTCGTCAACCGCTTCGACGCCGCCGCCTACTGCCGCTGGCGGACCGCCAAAGAGGGTCGCGCATACCGCCTCCCGACTGCCGCCGAGTTCGAGTATGCCGCCCGGGCAGGCGATGACTCTGCTCCCTATCCCTGGGGCGGGCGCCTTCCCACCGGCGTCAACTACGACGCCGCCGGCGCCCGCACCTTTGCCCAGTGGCGCCAATTCCTCAAACCCGTCCGCAGCACGCCCCCTAACCCTTGGGGTCTGTTCGACATGGCCGGTAACGTCTGGCAGATGGTCGACCGCTACCCCGACCTCCCCACCAGCCGCTTCATCTACCGCGTCACCGATCCCACCGAGCGCGAAGGCGCCCTCGCCGGCGGCTCTTGGGCCCGCGCCGAATACTACCTCCGCTGCGGAGTCTTCGGCAACGCCTCCGCCGGCATCCGCCACCCCGATATCGGCTTCCGGCTCGTCCGGGAGCCGGAAGGCGCCACTCACTTCCGCCGGCAACCCCGCCGCCTCATCGCCGCATCCGCCCCAAACGGCGCCGTCTACCTCGGCTGGCAGTTGCTCCCCGGCGATGCCCCCGGCACTGGCTTCCACGTCTACCGCTCCCGCCGCCGTGACGCCGCCGGCATCAGGATTACCCAGCAGCCCGTGTCCCGCACCACCGACTTCCTCGACACGAGCGCGCCCCGCGGCAGCCGCCTCTATTACCGCGTGCGACCGGTCGATGCCGCCGGCAAGGAAGGCCCCCCGTCGGAGTGGGCCGGCATTGAGCCCGGCGGCCCCGCCCGCGGACTCATTATGACCATTGAACCCACCGTGCGCCAGGGCGGCTTCGCGCCCGTCTTCGGCGACCTCGACGGCGACGGCGTCCTGGACGTCGTCCTCCGGCTTGACAACGGCATTCGCGAAATGTCTCGCGACCCCGGCGTCCCCGTCGAACTCGAGGCCTTCACCAGCTACGGCCGCTCCCTCTGGCGCCGCCCCCTCGTGCGCCACGACCACTGCTTCGGCAACGCCAACAACGTCCCGGTTAATGTTTTCGACCTCGACGGCGACGGTAAGGCCGAAGTCATCTGCCGCTTGCAGGACGGCGACCAACTCTACTTGGCCGTGCTCGACGGCCTCTCCGGCCGCCTCCTCCGCCGCACCCCCTGGACCGGCATGGTCTCCGACTTCGCCCGATCCTCCACCCGCGTCCACATGTCCATCGCCTTCCTCGACGGCCGAAACCCGGCCATCATTACTCAAACCGGCCTCTACGAAAACGAGATCCTCGATGCCTTCGACACCGCCCTTAACAAGCTCTGGAGCTACCAGAGCTTCGCCGAAACTAACGGCAGCGGCTCCCATCACATCGACATCGCCGACGTCGATGGCGACGGCCGCGATGAGGTCTTCAACGGCACCATGCTACTCAACTCCGACGGCACGTTGCGCTGGTCCATCTATCGCCAACACCCCGACATCGTCGCCGTCAACCATATCCTGCCCGGCGTGCGCGACCGCCAGGTCTTTTACGCCGTCGAAAGCAGCGTTCATGCCGGCGCCTACCTCGTCGATGCCAAAACGGGCAAGATCCATTGGAAGGTCAATCGCGAGGACGACCCCCGATGGACTCACGCCCATGTCGGATGGGCCGCCGATATCTGGGACGGCTCGCCCGGCATCGAGATGCTCACCAACCGCGACGGCCACTTGGCCCAGGATCTGGTCCTGTTCTCCGCCGGCGGCCGGATCCTCGCCAACCCCTTCCCGCCGGATTGGCGTCCCCTGAACTGGACCGGTGGCCCGACACGGGACCTGATCTCCGGCGATGGCAGCCGCCTCGGCCGGTTTGACGGCAAGACCGTCGTGCCGCTGGACATCGTCGGCCCCAACGAAAGCGGCGGCAGTTGCCGTATGGTCGCAGACCTGGCCGGCGACTTCCGCGATGAGGTCGTCTGCTTCGGAAAGACCGACAACGGCGCCCCCGCGCTCCTCGTTTTCACCAACATCCGCCCGGCCGACAGACGCGAGCTGACACGCACCGCCAATCGCGAGTACCGCCTTTGGGTCGCCCGCAACATGGGAGGCGGCTATGCCTCCTACTTCGAGTGGGAGCCCCCGCAATGAGGATCGACGCCAGCCCCGATCCCGAGGTCGTCCGTGCCGCCGGCGGCCTGGTTTGGTGGCGGTCGGAAAGCGGCCTCCGCCTGGCCCTGGTTCACCGGCCCAAGTACGACGATTGGTCCTTCCCGAAAGGCAAGCTCGAGCAGGGCGAGTCCTGGAAGCAGGCCGCCCTACGCGAGGTCCGCGAGGAGACCGGCTGTAACGTCCGCGTCATGGCCTTCGCCGGCGCCGTCTGCTACCTCGCCAAAGGACGCCCGAAGGTCGTGATGTACTGGAACATGGAGCGCATCGGCGACTGCTCGTTCCAGCCCGGCAGAGAGATCGACCGGCTGGAATGGTTCAGCCGCCGCGAGGCAATGAAGCGGCTCAACCATCCCTCGCTGCGCAAGCTCCTCAACGAGAACCGCCGCCGCTAGCCCCCTCCCCAAATCAAAGCCTCAGCCGCAAGTCGCACTTGACATTTGCCTTCTCGTGTGTTATTCAAAACACGGGGAAAAGGGGGTTGGCATGTTCGCGTACGGGAGCGCTGGGTTTACCGACAGGCCCCTGAACTGGATCCTTCGAAGCCGGAGCAGGGGGAGATTCTGCTCGCGATCTAGGGGAAGCTGCCTGCACTGAGAGCTCTTTCGGTCCCAAGGGCGTCTTGTACACACCCGCACCCCACTTAGAAAGGAGTCGACATGCACAAACAGATCATGGCGAAGTGGGCCGGCAACGGCCTGCTGGCCGTCATCCTGGTGATCGCAATTGCCGTCCTGCTCGTACCGTATGCCCGTGCGCAGACCGCCTTGGGCACCATCACCGGTGTGATTCAGGACCCGAGTGGGGCGGTCATACCCGGAGCCCGGATCGAGGTCATCAACGAGGAGACCGGCATCGCTACCACGGTCGAGTCCCAAGCCGATGGGAGCTACCGCGTCGCGAACCTGGTGGCGGGGCAGTACCGGATCGCGGTCGAGATCGAGGGCTTCAAGCGGCACGAGGTCACAGGGCTCCGGCTGAACGTGGGCAGCACACTCACCCACCCTGTCGTGCTGGAAGTAGGCGTGGTTACTGAGCAGGTGCAGGTCAGCGGGCAGGCCTCAATGGTCGAGACGACCTCGGGACAGATTGGCCACACCGTACAGGTCGAACAGATCCTGGAAATGCCTAACCAGGACCGCAACGTCTTCAACTTGGTGAATTTGACTCCGGGCGCCTTCATGCTCGGGGGGGATGTCTCGATTGGCGGTTCCCGCACCCAGGCTCAACTGGCGCAACTGGACGGGGTCCAGAACAGCCGCGGTGGCCTGGGCGCCAACAACGTCGAGATGGCCCCGCCGATCGACGCCATGCGCGAGTTCAAAGTCGAGGTGAGCGCCATGGGCGCTGAGTACGGCCGCAGCAGCGGAGGTGTCATCAACGCCGTAACTCGCAGTGGAACTAACCAGTTCCGTGGCGCGCTTTACGAGTTCCTGCGCAACGACGCCTTGGACGCCCGCGGCTGGACCGCCGATGTCAAACCGAAATTGCGGCGCAACAACTTTGGCGGCGCCTTAGGCGGCCCCATCCGCAAGAACAAGACCTTCTTCTTCTATAACCTGGACGTGTTCTTACAACGCACCGAAAGCGTTCGAACCCGTAGCGTCGGCCTGCCCGAGTTCCAGCAGGGTGACTTCTCGCGGGCAACCGCGTTGGTTAAGGGGAACGTCCAGGTCGTGCCCATTTATGACCCCCAGACCGGGACCGGTACGTTCACCGCCCCGAAGAACACTCAACCTTTCCCCGGTAATGTGATTCCCCGCTCACGGTGGGATCCCGTCGCCGCCCGGATTGTCGAGGCGGGCTATATCCCCGGCCCCAACCGTCCGCCGAACAACGTCTTCAACAATGCCGGCAACTGGCAGGAAAACGTCCCCACCGAGGATAACCGGAACTACCACACCATTCGCCTGGACCATGAACTCGGCGCGAACACTCGCGGCTATGCACGCTTCATTTTCACCGAGCCCGATGATGGCTTGGACCGGTCCAGCCGAGGGTATGGGCCGGCTGACCCGGATCAGCTTGACATCCTGAACAACCGTTCCAACCTGGCCTTGAACGCAACCCATTTGTTCTCGCCCACCTTCTTCCTCAGCGTCACCGCTGGATTCGGGCGTGTCACGATCCATCGTGCTAGTGGCGCTTGCTGCGATACTAACTGGGCTCAGAAGTTCGGGCTGCCGCTCCTGGACAAGGCTGGCGGCGAGGCGTTCCCGCGCTTGAATTTCGGCGGCGGCCTCGTTCCCGTCGACAGCATCGGCGCGACAGGTAACGCGAACCGTTTTGCAGCCTTCAACAACTTCGACTACGACTTCCAGTTCACGAAAGTTACCGGCAAACACACCCTGAAGTTCGGCTTCAAACATCAGCGCTTCCAAGGCAACGACAACAATCGGCGGCAACCGAGCGGGACTTGGGGCTTCACCGAGCGCTTCACCCGAGGCTACGACGCCAAGGGGAAAGCCATCAGCAACACAGGAATCCGGTTCGCTGAATTCTTGCTGGGGCGGCTGAACTCGGTGAGTGTGAACCTCGAACCGATGATTGGAAAGCGGATTCGCTACTATGCGGGCTATTTCCAGGATGACATCCGCGTCACGCCCCGGCTGACCGTCAACCTGGGCTTGCGCTACGAGATAGAGAGCCCGATCTCTGAAGTCGGCGATCGCATGAACGGCTTCAGCTTGTACAAGCCGAATCCCTTGGCGGGGACCGGCGATATCCCACCGTGGGCCACGGGAACTGTCACTTTCCCCAACCGGTTCGGTTACGGCAAGTACCTCTGGCGCTGGGATAAGAACAACTTTGCGCCCCGGATCGGATTCGCCTGGCGCTTCCGCGGCAGCGAGAATACAGTCCTGCGTGGCGGCTTCGGCGTCTTCTATGGGGAACCATACAGCCGGAACGCGCAACAAGTGGCCCGGATGGGTTTCGAGCAGAGCTTCGAAGCCCGGCACCCGGTGCCCTTCACCCTGTCGCAGGGCATTCCTCCCGGCGCTTTGGATCCGATCCCGGAATCGGAACGCACGCCCACCTTCGGCATGCGTGGCACTCGCTTTGAAACCTCGACCATACAGTTCTTCGACGAAGCTCGCCTCGTAACCTACACCTTCGACTTCAACCTTACCTTCCAGCACCAGTGGCGTGGCTGGTTGTTCGAAGCTGCGGCGCTGGGCAAGCTGGGCCGGCATGCGCCGTTTGCCAATATCAACCTCAACCACATCCGCCCGGAGGATCTTCCCAAGCTCGATACGACGCGGGAACTCTGGTTGCGGCCCTGGCCCATTTTCACCAGCGAAATGCCGCAGATCCAGATCATGGCTCCCAACTGGGGCCTCTCGAACGCCTACCTGGGTACGCTGAAGGTCGAACGGCGGTTCCGGGATGGTTTCGGCCTGATGGCGGCTTACACCTTCACCTCCTGGATTGACAACATCATCTTCCTGGGAGATGAGGGCACCTTCGGCGACAATGACCAGATCCAGAATATCTACTGCCTGCGGTGCGAGCGGTCCCGCTCGACCAACTCGATTCCTCATCGGCTCGTCTTCGGTCCCATTTGGGACTTGCCCTTCGGTCAAGGGCGGCGCTGGGGACGGACCTGGCATCCGGTCCTCAATGCCATCGCCGGCGGCTGGCAGATCTCGATGCTTGGGACCCTTCGATCTGGTGCGCCGTTTGGCGTCCAGGTGCTAAATGGCAACTTGGAGATTCGTGGCGACGCCGCCGACGGGACGAACTTGCGACCAAACCTTGTGCAAAACGCCCGGATGTATGATGCCCGCCGGGGCCGGCCGCTGGAGGGCGGCAACCGGGGGATCTACTGGCTTTCGCCCGACGCCTTTTACCTGCCCGAGCGATATCACTTGGGCAACGCCGCGCGGACGCTTCCCGCCGTGCTCGGTCCCGGCGCGATCGACTTCGACCTCATGGTGGGCAAGAACTGGCGGTTCCGCGAGCACTACCGGCTCCAGTTCCGGTGGGAGATGTTCAACTTCATCAATCACCCGAACTGGAACCTGCCCAACCAGACCATGGGTTCGAGCGGCTTCGGCTGGATCACCGGGGCCAGCGGCCGCCGCATCATGCAGTTCGGCATGAAGCTTTATTTCTGACATGCAGCGCCGATCAAACGACCTGCTTGACGGCGCGGCCGACCGGTTGGAGCCTGACGACAGTCACTAGGCGAACACGCTCAGCCAATTGACCCCGACCCTCTCGTGGGGTTATAATAAATGTGCGGGGTGGAGCAGTCTGGTAGCTCGTTGGGCTCATAACCCAAAGGTCGGTGGTTCAAATCCACCCCCCGCAACCAACCTTTCAGCGGAATCCCCACTCCAAACTTGCCACGCTGCCTCCCCCTGGTAGCGCCCGGCCGAGTATGACCTCGCCCAAGCCGAGCGCTCCATCCGCGACGCCGCCTTCTCCTATGCGGCCTTCTCCGCCGCACAAGCGGCGCAGAAGGCGCTCAAGGCCTTCCTGTTCGCCTGCGGGATCCGATTCATCCCCATTCCTTCAGTTGCCGAACTCGCCTCTCGCGCCGCCCAACACGACACCCGGTTTGCCCCGCTAGTAGATCAGGGCAGACAGCTCGACCGGAATGATCTGGTTTCCCGCTATCCGGATGCGCTCCCGGAGCCGCAGATTCCCGCTGAATCCTACGCCCGCCAAGATGCCGCGGAGGCCGTAGGCTCTGCCCGAGCCATCTTGGAAACGGTCCGGTCGGCTCTCCCCCGGGCTCACCCTGACTCACACCCGCACAAATCGCCGATTCTTCAGGGTAGAATGCATCCGCCCTCTTCACCCCGCCCCCGCTGCGACCGAAAAAAGGGCTTGCACTCACACAAAAGGCGTTATAATGCGGAATGCCACCGAAGGGCAGCCGTGGGATACACACCGGAAACTCCGTTTGACAGTATCGAAGGCACCCAGCAGTACATCGAGTTGCTCCTGGAAGCAATCGAAGAGGCTCAACGGGAAGTGGACGCCGACATCGAGGTCGCCCGCCGGAACCACGCTGCGCGCCGTGAAGAGGCCCTGCGGATCGTCGCTCACAAACTTGACCGGCTGTCATTCCACATCGCCAGAAGTCGCCGTATACTGAACGACCTCCGCACCCTCCGGCGGCTCCTCCTCCAGGAACGCACGCCGGAAGAGCCCGAAGAGATCAGCCGCGCGGCTGGGGCCGACTAGGTCCGCCCGCCGGGGCCCGAGGCGTTTCCTCCCCCATCCGGCGCAGCCATGTCTGCGTGGCCGAAATGCGACGCGGAGAAAACTGCTCCGCCGCTGCCCTCAGATACGGCCGAAACTCCCGGCTCCAATAGGCGAATAACCCCGTCTCGCGAATCTCCTGCAACGTCACCTCGTAATGTCCCAACAGCGCCCCGGCCAGCCGTTCGCCGGTCCGGCGCGCCGCGATCCGGGCACTGCGCGACAGACCGATCGTGTTCTCCGGCAGCCGCGTCACCGAAGCCAGGGCCATGAGCGAGGACAGTTCAAACACACTGCGGCGCTGCGCCGCCGCTTCCGACCGCAGCCGCGCCCAGAACTCCCCGATGCGTCCCGCCGAGGGCCGGTATAAGGGCGGGATCGACCGCGCCTCTCGCTGCAAATCTGCCCATTCCCGCCGAAGGCCCGCCAAGTCCAGAGGCGGAGTATTCAGCGCCTCGGCCAGCCGCCCTGAGATCCGCTCCAAACCGTCCAGCATCTCGTCAACCGTCTCAAACCGCCCTTCCCGATCCAGCAGGCCCTCTTCTTTCAGACTCTCGGCGATCTCGCGCACCACTTGCCGCCCCGCCCCCGATAAGTCCGCCAGCGCTGCCAGCACCCACACCGGCGACGCCCGAAACGCCAAGATGCCCAGCAGCTCAATGCCGTTGCCGGCCGCCCGCCGCACCGCGAAGTCTCGCGCCAGCCGCCCTTCCGGAGGGAACGCGCCTTCCACCTGCCCCACCTGCTCGATCAGAAACCGCAGCGTGTTCTCCACCATCGTCCGGTACAGCCGGCTCTTGCGAACGGCCGGCGGCACGCTGACGTCCCCCAACTCCCGCAGGAGGCCTCCGGTCAGGGCGGAAATAGAGCGCAGCGCCCTTTCCGGCAGCGACAACACATAGGCCCCAAGCTCCCGGCTCCCAAGCGGGCGCAGTGCATTCCACGGCTCCAGCTTAGCCACGCTGCCATCGTAGCAGCTTCTCCGACACCGGCCTCCCCGGTATCATGACCACAAATGACCGAGTGGTCCGAGCCTCCCGGCGAGCTGCGCCTGCCCGCCGGTGCGGTCCATGTCTGGCATACTTCCCTGTCGGTTCCTGCCCGGCGGTTGGATCTCCTTCGCGCCACGTTGTCCCACGAAGAAATTGAGCGCGCCCGCCGGTTCCGCTTCGCCCTCCACCGGGATCGGTTCATTGTCTCGCGGGGCCTCCTCCGTGTCCTGCTCGGACGCTACCTCGATCTCCCCCCGCGCCAGGTCCCCGTGATCCACACCCTGCGCGGCAAACCCGCCCTGGCGGCGCCCATGCCGGACCTCAGCTTTAACTTGGCACACTCCGGCGATACGGTGCTCTACGCCTTCACCCGCGGCCGCGCCATCGGCGTCGACGTCGAGCGAATCCGCTCCGGCTTAAGCACCGACAGGATTGCCGCCCGCTTCTTCTCGGCCCGCGAAGCCGCCGAACTGCGCGCACTGCCGCCTGAAGAGCGCCAGAAGGCCTTCTTCCGGTGCTGGACCAGGAAGGAGGCCATCCTCAAAGCCATCGGCCAGGGGCTGGCGATCGGCTTGGACCGCTTCACCGTAACCCTGGTACCGGGCCAACCTGCGAGAATTGTCGATTCACCGCCCGATTTTCCCGACGCAGCCCGATGGTCGCTCCACGACCTGGATGGCGTCGCCGGTTGCGCCGCCGCCGTCGCCGTCCTCGGCCCGATCGACGAGCTGTGCTGCTGGCGCTCTCCGGCCGGTTCTGTCCCGGACGGGCCCGTCCGACCCTCGGGCTACAATAGTCAGACAAGAGACTGAATCTCATGCCACGCCACCAACCCGAGCACCCGGCCGCTGCGCGTGTCCCGGTCAATCCTGCCGTTCCCCTCACGCTCGAAGGCTCTTGGATCCTCCATCAGATCATGGCCCTGCGCCGCCGCGAATGGAGGGCCCTGCCGCAGCCCGCCCGCACCGAGATGGCTCAGGAAGCCGCCGGCGCCCTTGCGGAAATGGAAAAACACAACGACCTTGCCCAGAGCGCCCTCTTCTCACTCCTCGGGCACAAAGGCGATCTGCTCCTCGTACACTTCCGCCGCACCCTGGATGAGTTGAATGCCGCTGAACTCCGCCTGGCCGCGCTCCGGCTCTCCGATTACCTTGAACCGAAAAGCTCCTACCTCTCGGTCATCGAACTCGGCCTGTACGAAGCCAGCGCCAGCCTCTACAAGAGCCTCTCCGAACGCGGCCTGGCGCCCGGCTCGCCCGAGTGGATTGAGCAAGCCAGGCAGACCTTGGACCGGCAGCGAAACACGATGGCCTCCCGCCTGCACCCGTCCATCCCGCCCCATCGCTACATCTGCTTCTACCCCATGGATCGCCGCCGGGGCGAATCCAGGAACTGGTACACGGTCCCGCTCAACGAGCGCCGGCGCATGATGCGAGAACACGGCGCCGCTGGCCGAAACTACGCCGGCGACGTCAAGCAGATCATCTCCGGCTCCATCGGATTAGACGACTGGGAGTGGGGAGTGGACCTATTCGCCGATAACCCGCTTGTCTTCAAGCAGCTCATCTACGAAATGCGCTTCGACGAAGTCAGCGCCGTCTACGCCGAATTCGGCCCCTTCTACACCGGCATCCGCCTGGCGGCGAAGCAACTGCCCGATTTCCTCGACGGAAGACTCGCGGATGTGTGAGCGCAACAGCGGCCCCCGCAGCCGCTCGCCCAAGCCGCTGCTCGGCGCCGCCCTGTCGGCCCTGGTGCTCGCCTCTTGTGGCCCTCGCCCCGCCTCCTTCGCGGTTCTCAACGAGGTATCAGGCGTCACCCTCCACAACGGCGCTCTGTACATCGTCGACGATTCCATCCAGGGTGCCTACTTTCGCGTCTCGCTCGGGCAGCCCACCATCGGCCGTCCGATCCCTTTGAACAGTCTCCATCCCGAGAAGGTCCCCCTGCGTGAGGTTGGTCCCTGGGTCGACCTCGAGGCCATCGACTGCCTGGCCGATGGCCGAATCGCCGTGCTTTCCGAGCGCATCCGCGGGCTCATCGGAGACAACGGACTTATCGCCGAGTACGATTACCCCCTCTCCGAATTCGGCCGGCGGGGACTCGAAGGCTTGGCCGTGCGCCGCTTGCCAAACCGCTCCTCCCGCATCGCCGTGCTCTGGGAGGGCGGCTACCCCGACGTCGGCTCGCTCCATCCCCAACTCCAGCACACAGTGGGCCTCAAACCGCTTCTGCCCCTCATCTTTGTCCACGACTTGGCCCCGGGCGCCGTGCTCGGCCGCGTGCGCTGGGAATCCGGGCTCCTCCGGATCACGCTCCACCCCCCTGTGCCCGAGGGCGCCGAGCCCGAAGCCCAGCGCTTTCGCGCCCCCGACCTCGTTTGGTACCGCTGGCCGCACGCGCCGGGCGAACCGTGGGGCTTCCTCGTCTTGCTCAGCTCTCAAAACAGCGTCCAGCCCCAGCGCTTCCTTCATCACTGGCTTCAGCGGTTCGACCTCGCCGGACAGCCCGTCGGCGAACCCCTCAACATCGCCGACTATGTCCCCGCCCGCCTCGGAGCCGCCAATTGGGAGGGACTCTGCTGGTATCAGGAAGGCCGCAGCCTGATCCTCGTCCACGAAGGAAGTCCACGCCGGCCGCCCAATGCCTTCATTCTGGAACTTCCACCCGCTTGGCGTTATTCCGCCTCCCCCTGAACGCCGCTCTCATCGGAGTGCCTCAAGCGCCTTCCGGCCCCACCTCCGGTAGCCCGCCGCCGCCCGCTCAGTCATCCGGAAACATCTGCTTGCTCAGATCCTCCGGCGCCGGCGCAGGCTTCCGCCCAATGTGGAAACCCAGAATCCCCGCCACCACGGACAGCGCAATGGCCACACTCGCCAGCCAGTCGAAGCCGCCACGCCATGTCAGCGCCACGGCCGCCAGCAGCGTCCGAATGCTCCAGCTTAGCGGCCCCGTCCCCCGTCGCGCCGGCCGCGCCTTCGCCCCCACCGAGCGCCCGAGCATGTGCGCAAAGCCGATGCACATCAGCCCCACAACCACCCGCAGGATCCACAAACGCAGCGGCATTCCAGATCAGCATCAGTCTAACGCTTGCGCCATCCAGGGACAATGCAGCAAGGCGGCATCGCCCCCTGACGTGCTCCGCGCCGTCGCCCCTCGCTCCGGGCCGGCGTCTCCCGCAAGCCATCCGCCGCAGCCGCCGAACACGAGTTGCCTATCTGAAATGACGCGCCGGGCGCCTTGCATCGGCCCCTCCCCCTGTGCTACGTTAGCGGGTTTGGAATCATAGTGTTATCGAGTCTCAAGGTGGGCTCTTAAACGCGTTTCCCGGCATACGCACATGCACGCGGTACTTGATGCGCTGGGCGAATTGTTTCTGAAAGCTTTGCCCACTTTCATCTTGCTCCTGCTGCTCCACTTCTATCTCAAGTGGGCTTTCTACCGGCCCATGGACACCCTGCTGCGCCGGCGCTGGGAAGCCACCGCCGGAGCACGTAAAGCGGCCGAGGAAACCTTGGCCAGAGCCGACCAGTTGGCCTCCGACTACGAGACCGCTCTCCAGAGCGCACGCCGGGAGATGTACCGGGAATATGAGGAGGCCCGGCAGCGGTGGCTGGACAATCAGGCCGCCGCCCTGAGCGCCATGCGGCGCAGAATGCAGGCCTTGGTCGCCGACGCCAAGGCCCGGATCGCCGAAGACGCCGCCTCGGCCCGGCGATCCTTGGAGGCCGAGAGTGAGACTCTGGCCGAAGAAATCACCCGCGCTCTGCTAGAGAGGAAAGCGAGTTGAAACGCCTCGCCGCTGTTGCCCTGATCGCCTCCGCGCTCTCTCTCGCCCCAATATCGGCCGCCGAGCGCGCCGCCGCCCACGAATCGGAGAGCGGCCGGCACAGCGATCACACGACCCTGTGGAAGACCTTGAACTTCGCGATTCTGGCGGGAGCCATCGGGTACTTCCTGAAAAAGCACGGCAGTGCCTTCTTCCAGAGCCGTACCAGCGCCATCCAACGCGACATCGCAGAAGCCGCACAAGCGCGCCGTCAGGCCGAGGCGCGCGCCGCTGACATGGAGCGCCGCATGGCCGGCCTGCAAGCCGAACTGGCCGAACTCCGCCGCGCCTCCCACCAGGAGATGGCCGCCGAAGAAGCGCGGTTGAAAGCCGCCACCGAACAGATGCTGACCCGCATCCAGGTTAATGCCGAGCACGAAATCGCCTCCGCCGTCACCTGCGCCCGCAAGGAACTGCGAGCGTACGCGGCGGAGCTGGCGCTGCAATTAGCCCGCGGGAAGGTCCGGCAGCGAATAACCCCGGAGATCGCTGACCGCCTCGTGGATTCCTTCGCCGGCCACGTGCCGCGCAACCCTAGGAGGAGTGGCTGATGGCGCTCGCTGTAGCTCGTCGCTACGCCAGAGCCCTCGCCGACATCGTGCTGGCGCCCGACTCACCGCTGGCCCCCGAGCAGGCTGTCGGCCAGTTGCTCGCCCTGGAGAGCCTCTTGGCCGAATCGGCGGAACTGCGCACCATCCTGTTGAGTCCTGCGGTCGCCCCCGCCCGCAAGCGGGCCGTGGTCGCGCGCCTGGCGCAGCCCCTGGGCATCTCCCCCCTGGTGAGAAACTTCCTGTTCGTGGTCCTCGACCGCCGCCGCATCAATCTGTTCCGGGAAATCCGCCGCGCTTTCCAGGACCTCCTCGACGAGCAGCTCGGTGTGGTCCGCGCGGAGGTCATCTCGGCCCGCGAACTCACCCCTGCTCAGCGCGCCCGGCTCCAGCATGCCTTGTCCGCTTTCACGGGCAAGAACGTACGCTGCGAATTCGCCACCGAAGAGGCGTTGCTCGGAGGTGTCGTGGCGCGGGTCGGCTCGACGGTCCTCGACGGCTCGATTCGCGGCCGCCTCGAGACCCTGCGGCAACGACTCGTGGAGTAGTGAGGCACTATGGCTCAGATTCGAGCGGATGAGATCGCGCGCGTGTTGCGCGACGAGATCAAGAACTATGAAAGCGCTGTTGATGTCGCCGAAGTCGGCTCAGTGATCTCCGTCGGCGACGGCATCGCCCGCGTCCATGGCCTGGAAAATGCCATGGCCGGCGAGCTGCTCGAGTTCCCCCATCACGTCTCCGGCGTGGCCCTGAACCTCGAGGAGGATCAGATCGGGGCCGTCCTGCTCGGCGACTTCGAGGAGATCCGCGAAGGCGATCTCGTCAAGCGCACCGGCAGGATCATGTCCGTCCCCGTGGGTGAGGCTCTGGTCGGCCGCGTCGTCAGCCCCCTCGGTGAGCCGCTCGACGGCAAGGGACCCATCCAAACCGACAAGTTCAACCCCCTCGAGCGGCTGGCGCCCGGCGTCGTCGAGCGCCAGCCGGTCAAAGAGCCCCTTCAGACCGGCATCAAGGCCATCGACTCGATGATCCCCATCGGCCGCGGCCAGCGCGAACTGATCATCGGCGACCGCCAGACCGGCAAGACCGCCATCGCCCTGGACACCATCATCAACCAGAAAGGCGGCGACGTCATCTGTATCTACGTCGCCATCGGCCAGAAGCGCTCCACCATCGCCCAGGTCATCAAGACCCTCGAAGACTACGGAGCCATGGACTACACCATCGTCGTCTCGGCCTCCGCCTCCGAGCCCGCACCCATGCAGTACATCGCTCCCTATGCTGGCTGCGCCATGGGCGAATACTTCCGCGATACCGGCCGCCACGCCGTCTGCATCTACGATGACCTGTCCAAGCACGCCGCCGCCTATCGCGAAATTTCGCTCCTGCTGCGGCGTCCGCCCGGCCGCGAAGCCTACCCCGGCGACGTGTTCTATTTGCACAGCCGCCTGCTCGAGCGCGCCGCCAAGCTCAACGAGCGGAATGGCGGAGGCTCCCTCACCGCCCTGCCGTTCATAGAAACCCAGGCCGGCGATGTCTCCGCCTACATTCCAACCAACGTGATCTCGATCACCGACGGCCAGATCTATCTCGAAGCCGATCTGTTCAATGCCAACATCCGCCCGGCCATCAATGTGGGCCTCTCGGTGAGCCGTGTCGGCGGCAACGCCCAGGTCCGCGCTATGCGCCAGGTGGCCGGCTCCCTCCGCCTCGACTTGGCCCAGTACCGGGAGCTCGCCGCCTTCGCCCAGTTCGGCTCCGACCTCGATAAAGCCTCCCAGGCCCAGTTGAACCGCGGCCGCCGCCTGACCGAGATCCTGAAACAGAAGCAGTTCGAGCCGCTGCCCGTCGAAAAGCAGGTCCTGATCATATTCGCCGGCACCAGCGGCTACCTTGATGACCTCCCCGTTGAGGCCTGCGGCCCATTCGAGCGCGAACTGTACCGCTTCATGGACAACGCCTATTCCGGCGTCCTCAACGAGATTCGCAATAAAAAGGCGCTCGACGACGACCTGCGGCAGCGCATGCACAACGCCATCCGCGAATTCAAGCACCGCTTCGTCTCCGAATGGAAGCAGTGACCCTGAACCCTGCCTGATGCCTAGCCTCATCGACATCCGCCGCCGCATCCGCTCGGTTAGGAGTACCCAGCAGATCACCAAAGCCATGAAGATGGTCTCGGCGGCCAGGCTGCGCCGCGCCCAGGACCGCGCGCTGCTGGCCCGCCCCTACGCCGAACTCCTCCACCGCCTCGTCGCCAATGTCGCCGCCGCCGTCCCGGCCGACGAGGAGCAGCTCGCCGGCACCCTGCTCGCCCGGCGTCCCGAGCGCCGCATTCTGTTGCTGTTGTTCACCTCCGACCGCGGACTCGCCGGCGCCTTCAACGCCAACCTCATCAAAGCCGCCCAGCAGTTCCTCCGCGACCACGCCGCCGCTTCCGTCGACATGGAGCTGATCGGGCGGAAGGGCCGCGACTTCTTCCGCAAACGGCAGGCCGCCATCAGTGGCGAGCACCTCGGCCTCGCCAATAAGGCCCTGTATGAAGACATCGTTCCCATCGCCGCCAAACTCATCCAGCGGTATCGTGCCGGTGAGATCGACGCCGTCTACCTCCTCTACAATGAATTCAAGAGCGTGCTCGCCCAAAAGCTGACGGTGCGGCGCGTGCTCCCCGTCGAGCTGCCGCCGCGGCCCGAAGGACCGGCCGACTACATTTATGAGCAGCCGCCGGACGAACTCCTCGGTATGTTGCTGCCTCGCTACGTCGAGATCGAGATCCACCACGCGCTGCTGGAGTCGACGGCGGCCGAGCACGCCGCCCGCATGACCGCGATGGACGCCGCCACCACCAATGCCTCCGAGCTCATCGACAAGCTGACCCTGTACATGAACCGCGTGCGCCAGGCCAGCATCACCCGCGAGATCATCGAGGTCGTCAGCGGCGCCGCCGCCTTGGAGTAGGAAGGGACGTTTCTATGCAACAATCCGAATCGGCTGTGGTCGGCAAGGTCATTCAGGTCGCCGGGCCCGCTGTGGACATCCAGTTCCCCGAGGGCCGGGTGCCCGTCATTTACACCGCTGTCCGTGTCACCAGCGACGGCTTTAACGTGCCTGAGCCCCTGGACGTGGTCTGCGAAGTGGCGCAGCACATCGGCGGCGGACGGGTGCGGACCATTGCCTTGAAGCCCACCGACGGCATGGTGCGGGGCATGAAGGCCGTCAGTCTGGGCGGCCCGATCACGGTGCCGGTCGGCAAGCAGATCCTTGGCCGCGTGCTGAACGTGCTCGGCGAACCCGTCGATCACATGGGCCCGGTCGAAACGGAAAGGCGCTACCCCATCCACCGCCCCGCCCCCAGTCTGGCCGAGCAATCCACCGAGCTCCAGATGTTTGAAACCGGCATCAAAGTGATTGACCTGCTCGAGCCGTACTTGCGCGGCGGCAAAATCGGCCTGTTCGGCGGCGCCGGCGTCGGCAAGACCGTCATTATCATGGAGCTGATCCACAACATCGCCCTTAAACACGGAGGCGTGTCGGTATTTGCCGGTGTCGGCGAGCGCACCCGCGAAGGCAACGACCTCTGGCTGGAAATGCAGGAGTCCGGCATCCTCGACCCCAGCGACTGGCGGAAATCCAAAGTCGCCCTCATCTACGGCCAGATGACCGAGCCGCCGGGCGCCCGCCTGCGGGTCGGCCTCACCGGGCTCACCGCAGCGGAGTATTTCCGGGATGAAGAGAAGCAGGACGTGCTCCTGTTTATCGACAACATCTTCCGCTTCACCCAGGCCGGCTCCGAGGTCTCAGCCCTGCTCGGGCGGATGCCCTCGGCCGTCGGCTATCAGCCCAACCTCGCTACCGAGATGGGCGAGTTGCAGGAGCGCATCACCTCGACCAAGACCGGCTCCATCACCTCCGTGCAGGCCATCTACGTGCCCGCTGATGACTACACCGATCCCGCCCCCGCTACCACGTTCGCCCACCTCGACGCCACCACCCAGCTCTCGCGCGCCATCGTCGAACTCGGAATCTACCCCGCCGTCGATCCCCTCGCTTCCACCTCCCGCATCCTCGACCCGCGCGTCGTCGGCGAGGAGCATTACAACGTCGCCCAGCAGGTCAAGCAGATCCTTCAGCGCTACAAGGATCTCCAGGACATCATCGCCATCCTCGGCATCGATGAGCTTTCCGACGAAGACAAGCTCATCGTGGCCCGTGCCCGCAAACTCCAGCGCTTCCTCTCCCAGCCGTTCCACGTCGCCTCCCAGTTCACCGGCCGTGAAGGCAAGTACGTCGAGCTGAAGGACACCATTCGGGGCTTTAAGGAGATCGTCGAGGGCAAACACGACGACATCCCCGAGCAGGCCTTCTATATGCAGGGCACCATCGATGACGTGCTGCAGGAGGCCGAGCGGCTAAGGACGATCAGCGTCTGAGCATGCGCCAAACGTTCCTGCTCGAGGTCGCAACCCCCAACCGCCTCCTGGTGCGCGACCAGGTGACCGACGCCCAGATTCCTGCCGCCAACGGCTATGTCGGCATCCTGCCCGAGCACTCGCCGCTGCTGGCCGCCGTGGGCGTTGGCGAGCTTTCCTTCCACGTGGATGGGCGCCGGCGCAGTCTGGTCGTTGTCGGCGGCTTCCTCGAAGTCCAGCCGGACCATGTTCGTGTGCTCGCCGACCGCGCCGAAAAAGCCGAGGAAATCGACGTCGAGCGTGCCCGCCAGGCGCTTAAGAGAGCCCAGGAGCGCCTCCAGCACCCCCATGAGCGCGATGTCGACATTGCCCGCGCCCTCAACGCCATGAGGCGCGCCCAGGCACGTCTGGCCGCCGCCGCCCGGAAGTCATCCTTGTGATACGGAGTGCGCAACAGCCGTCGTCCTCGCCACGCTGGCAGGCTGCTGAGTAACGCCTGCACAAGCTGAAGCATGCCCCACCTCCGGCCGCACCCCATTGACTGCGCGTATGGCGTAACCTTCAGCGTGCGTTGAGCCTGTAGCACCACGGCCCTCTTCAGCAGCCTCCTGGCGTCGCTCGCCCCGGGGAGGGCCGCGCCGGAATCCTCCGGAAGGCGGAACGCCCGCCCACCATTCTCCCAACGACTCGCCCCACTCGAGCCCTACGGCTGAATCCCTAAGTGCCCGAGAATCTCCGGATCGGACTCCTCCATCGCCAGCAGCTCGTGGCAGGCGCTGCAATCCTGGCTAACCGCCTTGCCGTCCGTGCTGCGGTGCATGTCGTCGTGGCACCGGAAGCAGCCCGGAAAATCCGTGTGGCCAATGTGGTCCGGGTAGGTGCCCCACTGCACGCGCATCTCCGGAAACACATTCCGCTTGAACACCTCCAGCAGCGCCTGCGCCGACCGCTCGATGGCTTCCCGCCGCGACGCGTAAATCTCCGGATGCTCCGTCCTGTAAAACTCCACCAGCGCGGCCGGGATCTTCTCCTCCGCCTCGGCCGTAGATTGGTACTCCGCCTTCAGTATCTCCAGGCCCTTCCTCTTCACCCACGGAAGCGACCGGTCCACCTCGCCGAGTGACAGCGCCCGATCCAGCGCCCGGTCCGGCAGCCGGAACTGATGCGAAGGCCGGGTGTGGCAGTCCAGACAGTCCATCAGCCGGAATTCATACCCCGAGGCCTTCGCCGCATCCCAACCCTCGACCGCGTACTCGGTCGTGTTGCCCTCCGGGTCCGTGTAGCGCACCCAGGGGATCTCCTGGCGGTCCGGCGTCGCCGCATATTCGATCACCACGCCGGGCTTCATGTGGAAACCATGAATCCCAGTCGTCATCGACCCGCCGCCGATCTTCATCACCAGCACCGTCTTGGAAGGGCTGTTTTGCTCATCTTCGGCAAACTTGTCCAGAACATCCAGCCGGTAGCCGCCAAACTTCTGCGGCCAGTGGCAGCGCTCGCAAGTTTCCCGCGCCGGCCGCAGCGTGTGCACCGGCGTCGGAATCGGACGCTGATAGCTGTCCGCCACCGTCGCCATAAGCTGGCTGACGCCCCGCATCTTGCTCTCCAGGTATGCCCTGGCCCCCGCGCCCACATGGCACTCAACGCAATCCACGTTGACGTGCGGCGAGTCCAGGTAAGCCGTGAACTCCGGGTGCATGCTATGACAGGTCACCCCACAGAAGTTCGGCGAGTCCATGTACGTGACCGTGGCGTGCGTATAGTAGCCGCCGATGATGATGTTAAGAACCGTGGCGCCCGACACGAACTTCACCAGCCGCCGGAAGTCCAGGTTCTCCCACGTCAGCGGAGGAAATTCCCTCGGATACTCATGCCGCTTCACTTCCCGCCGCTTCTGCCGATAAATCCCCACCGGCACCAGCCCCAGCCCGAGGAAAAAGATCATCGGCAGGGCGACGTAAAACAGGATCCCCAGATACGGGTGGCTGGCGCCTTCGCGGGCCTCCACCGGCAGCACGAACAGCCACGCCACTCCGCCGGTCGTGATCAGCAGGATGCCGATGCGGCTGATCGTGTTGTTCGTCAGGTGAACCAGCGGCGAAAGCCACGGCGCTTGGTTGTTCATGCCTTCACTCCGCGAAGTGCTTGTATAACGCCCATGTCACCCAGCACGCCACCAGCAGAATGACCGCCGGGATCACGATGCCCAGCACCGGACTCCCGATCCGCTCCGTCTGCTGAAACCACAGCAGCCACGCCGCCGGCGCCGTCCCCTTCACGATGACTTCTTCTCCTTCTGATGCTTGCGGTAGGAACGCCACGCCAGCAGCAATCCCAAAAACGATGCCACATAGGCGATCGTCATTCCCACGACCATCGCCAGACCCTTATCCATCGCTGTCCTCCCAACGTGCCTTCCGCTCCAGCTCCTCCAGGTACTCCCGCTGCCGCTTCTCGTATTCGCCCGATATCACCTTCAGCTTCGGATCAATCACCCAGTGCATGAGGCCCGTCAGCGCCGCCCCCACCCCCAGCGTCAGATACCCGACCGGCATCTTCATCAGACTCAGCATGAGCCCCACCGTCAGCGCAATATAGGCCAACGGCGAGATAACGATTGTGTACCAGTCCTCCCGCGTCCACTCATCGGCAGCGCCGGGCGTCCACTCTCGTCGGATCCATCCCATCTCCAGCGCCTCCCGTCAGGCCTTCTCCGCCGCCGCGTTGACATGCGCCAGCAGCCCCCGCCGCTCCGCCTCGCGCCGCACCGGGCCCCACCAGCCGATCGGCCGCGACATGACGTAGTAATGCACCAGATGGTCCATGCTCTCCGGCTTGGTCAAAAACGTCACCGGAAAGTACACCAGCGCCCCCAACACCATCAGAACCCAGAACTGCTGGTAGTCTTGCAGCTCCCGCAGCACCCCGTAGCTCGGCAGCACCCACACCACCAGCCAGCTCATGCCCAGGTTCGCCACCCACGACGACAGATAGCCCCACGCGTTGAACCGCCACCACACAACCTGAAGGATGTTCGGCAGCCAGATCCCTGCGGCCATGATCCACAACGCGAAAATCAGCCACTCGGTGATCTCTTCCATCATCAGACCGTAGAAGAACGAGCCGACCAGAAGCACGAGCGTCGCCAGCCGCCCCACCCATACCAGCCGTCGCTCCGAGGCGTCCCGCCGCCAGTAGTGCAGGTAGAGGTCGCGCGTGAAATACATCGCCCCCAGATTCAAGATCGCCGAGATCGTCGAGATATGAATCGCCACAATGCCCGCGAAGAAGAAGCCCACCATTCCGGTCGGCAGATAGTCGAACCCGATCCGGAACCAGGCCATCTCGTAGTCGGCTGTCCTCTCAATGTCCGGGAACATCACGTAAAAGCCAAGGATGGCCGCTGCCCAAACCGAGTTGCGCATCAGCACCAGCGCCGTCCCCCACCAGATCGAGTAGCTGGCGTCGCGCACCGTCCTCGCACTCTGAATCCGCTGCGCCTCCACGTACCAGTCGATCGACGTGCCCATTCCGAAACCCCCCACCAGCGCAATGATCATCATTGTCACGAACCAAGCGATCGGAAAATCCCCCGACCACCAGCCGGTGAACGCGAACGGATTCAGCCGCTCCGCCTCCCCCATCGCTCTCAGCTTCTCCACAATCGCCGACGGGCCCCCGGCCGCTACCACGCCCCAGATGGAAACCAGCAGGATCACGGCGAAGGCGATCACCCCCTGCAGGAAATCCGCCATGATGACCCCCCAATAGCCGGACGCCATCACGTAGACCGCGCACAGCGACGAGAACACCACCAACCCGATCCACGTCTCCCAGCCGAAGACGTACTGGCAGACTTTGCCCATCGCGATGCCCACCCAGCCCAGAATGAACATCGACATGAACACTTGCCAGCCCGACATCCAGCCGCGCAGCAGCTCCGCGCCCAGCCCTTCAAACCGGATTGTGTTCCACTCGGCCTGCGTGTAAGCCAGCGAGCGCCGGAAAATCCGCGTCGATACAAAAGCGCTGATCGCGCACCAGGCAGCGAAAAAGCTGTACCAGATGCCCGCCAGCCCGTGCCGGTAAATCACGCCGCTGACCCACATCGGCGTGTCGGTGGCCGTGTGCGTGGCATAAACCGAAGCCGCCGGCAGCCACCACGGCAGGCCCCGCCCGGCCAGGAAAAAGTCCGCCTCGCTCCGCTTGCCCAATCGGTAGAAGAGGATGCCCGCCCCAACCATGATGAACAGGTACAGGACAACCCACAGCCAATCGAGGAATCCGAAGGCGGCCATCATAATCCACTGAGCCGGCAGACCCGCCGGAGGGCTTGCGAAAGTCTCAGGATAGCGAGCCGGCGTCCCCGGCACAAGCGGACCAGGCCCCACACTGGCGGGCGCTTAACACCACCACCCCGCCCCGTCAGGCCATCTTCGGCAGCTGAATGATCTTCTTCTGGATGGCGTACTGCACAAGCTGCGCCTTGTTGTGGATGTCCAGCTTCCGCATCAGGTTGAACTTGTGCGCTTCCACCGTCTTGACGCTCAGATTCAGTTGGCAGGCGATCTCCTTGACCGAGTTGCCCTCGGCCAGCAGCTTCAGCACCTCGCGCTCCCGCGCCGTCAGCGTCGCAAATCGCGGCTGGCGGTTCGCCGTCCGGATGCGCGACCGGAAATCATCGACCAGTTGCGACAACATGCGCGGGCTCAGGTAACTCCCGCCCCGGCACACGTCCCGCATCGCCCCCAACAGCTGCTGGGCCGGGCTATCCTTCAGCACGTAGCCGTTGCCGCCCACCTCCATGCCCTCCACCAGGTAATCCTCATCGTCATACATCGTCAGGAACAGGACCTTGGTCTCCGGCCGGTTTCGCTTGATTTGCCGCGTGGCTTCAAAACTGCTCAGCCCCGGCATCCCGATGTCCATCAGGACCAGGTCCGCCCGCGTCTCGGCCGCCTTCACCACCGCTTCGTGGCCGTTGGAGGCTTCCCCGGCCACTTCCATGTCCGGCTCGGCCGCAATCAGCTTGTGAATCCCCTGCCGAAACAGGGTGTGATCATCCGCCAACAACACTCGTACTTTGCCCATACTGCCTGCCTCTGCCGCCGCCACCCGCTTGGGCGCCGCCCCGCCGACGGCCTTCACGCCGACTCGGCCCCGTACGGCAGCTCAGCCACGATCCGGGTGCCGCTTCGCGCCGCGCCGCCAGCCAACGTCCTGCACCGGCGCACGCCGCTCGCCACCTCGAACGTTCCGCCGAGCAGCTGGACCCGCTCGCGCATGCCCGCCAGCCCGAAGGAGTTCTTCGCAGCCAGCGCCTCGTCCGGACAAAAGCCGACTCCGTCGTCTGCGACGCACAGCCGTAACCTTCCATCGGTACAACCGAGGGAAATGTTTACGGTGGAAGCCTGAGAATGCTTGGCGATGTTGTTGCAACACTCCTGTAGCAGCCGGTATGCCACCGTCTGGACTCTGCTCGGCAATCCCCCCAGTTCCCCCAGCCGCAACCGTACCCGGCAGGGGTGCGCCTGCCGGAACCGCTTCACCAGTTGCCGCACCGCCGCCGCCAGCCCGAGCTGCTCCAGTACCGCCGGGCTCAGGGCCGAGATCAGCCGCCGCGCCTCCACAATCGTGTGCTCGGTGACCCGCCGCAGCTCCTCCAGGCGTGACTGCCACTCCGGCCGGCGCTCCGCCGCCTCTTTCTGCATCAGCTCCAGTTGAAGACGAAGATACAGCAGCGACTGCCCCGCTTCATCGTGCAGCTCCCGGCTGATCCTCCGCCGCTCCTGCTCTTCAATATGCAGCATGTGCTCGGCCAAACGCCGAATCCGTTTCTCACGCTCCCATAGATCCTCAATCAGCCGCGCCCTCTCCGCCGCCGCCAGACAGCGCTCCGCCGCCCCCTCCAGGAGCTCGAGCTCCCGCGGCAGCCACTCGTAGTGCCGCGCAAAGCCGAACTGCATCACTCCAGCCACCCGTCCCCCAGCCACCAGCGGCACCGACCAAACCGACACGTACCGCCGCCGCCAGCTCTCATCGAGCACCACGCCCGCCGACCGCCCCTCCGTCCGCGCCAGGCGCGGCCGCCCCAGCAGCCGCTTCTGAGCCGGAGTCCGCCGCACCGCCCATGGATTCGCGGCCTGGACCGAACCCCCACGTCCCCCCGGCTTTGCGCCGGCGCGCAGCACCCAGGCCGAGCCGGCCTCGTCCGCCCAGTACAACTGCGCCTCCTGCGCCCCGCAGTACGCCACCAACACCTCCAGCGACGCCTCCAGCAGCTCCTGCAGACTCCGCGCCCCCATCTCCGCCCTCGTCAGCCCGTAAAAGGCCTGCGCTTCCGCCTCGCGGACCTGATAGTACGCCTTGTTCAGCGCCAGCAGCACGCAGAAACGGAGATGCCCCCGGACCCACTCCAGGTTCGCTGACTCCCGCCGCCCAAGCCGCCCGATGGCCGCCGGCAACAACCGCTCGAACTCGCTCAGCGCCTCGTCCACCGCCCGCGGCGGCAGGTTCAGCTTCGCCAGCCGCCGGCCGTGGTACTCGACCTGTTCAATGAATTCCGCCGGCGGACGCCCCCGCCCGAAGATTCGCGCTGCTGCCGCCGCCGTCAGCGCCGCCAGCGCGCGCCTCTGCCGCGGCCCATATCCGAGCTGCCGCAGCCGCGTGATAAATCGCCTTTCGAGCGAAGCCGCGTGCGGGCTTAACAGCAGCCCGAACCGCCGGAGCTGCCGTCGGAACTGATGACTTAACACACCGGCTGCATCCGCCAGCCCGCCGGCCGGGTTCTCCACTCGCACCACCTCCCCCATCGTGCGCCCGCCGGCCGGACTTTAGACCGCCGTTTCCCCGCCGGCGATTGCGCGCCTCCGAACCCAGTGTTATCCTGACGGGGAGCTTCGTGGCCTTCTAGTTTCTTGTTACTTAAGCCGGCCGGCGCCGATGCCTACTTCTCGCCCCAGTCACCCTTCCGTGCTCATCCTCGGGGCCGGACCTGCCGGGCTTACGGCCGCCCACGAGCTGTCCTCCTCCGGCTGGCCGGTGACCGTTTTCGAAGCGGCCGGCTCAGTCGGCGGTCTGTCCCGCACCGTGAACCATCAGGGCTTTCTGTTCGACATCGGCGGGCACCGCTTCTTCACTCGCGTCGCCCTCATCGAGCGCCTCTGGCGGGACATACTGGGCGGCGACCTGCTTAGCCGCCGCCGCCAATCCCGCATCTACTACAAGCGTCGCTTCTTCCATTACCCGCTCGATCCCTGGGACGCCCTCTCCGGCCTCGGCTTCACCGAAGCTGCCCGCTGCCTCGCCAGCTACCTCGCCCGGCTCGTGGCCCCCCTCCGTCCCGACGATGACCTCGAATCCTGGCTCGTCAACCGCTTCGGCCGCCGCCTCTACGAGATCTTTTTCAAAACCTATACCGAAAAGGTTTGGGGCCTCCCCTGCAGCCGTCTCCACTCGGATTGGGCCGCACAGCGCATCGCCGGCCTGAGTCTCGCGGGCCTCATTCGTGACACCCTCTCTCCCTTCCGCCGATCCGGCAGGGCCCCCAGCCCGAAGACCCTGATCCGGGAGTTTCTCTACCCCCGCAAGGGTCCGGGTATGTTGTGGGAGGCAGTAGCTCGCAGGATCGAAGGCCTAGGCTCGCGAGTCCTCCTCCGCACACCCGTCCAACGCCTGCTCTGGGACGCGCGCGGCGTCCACACCGTCGTCGCCGGCGGCAAGTCTTTCCCGGCCTCCCATGTCCTCAGCTCGCTCGCCCTCGGGGATCTGATCCGCATGCTCGAGCCCCCGCCGCCACCCGCCGTCATCGAGGACGCCAACTCGCTTTCCTACCGCGACTTCATCACCGTCGCCCTCATCATCCGCCGCAGCGAGCTCTTCCCCGACCAGTGGATTTACGTGCACGACCCCGACGTTCGCGTCGGCCGCATCCAGAATTACAAGAACTGGAGCCCGGAGATGGTCCCGGACCCTGCCTGCACCTGTCTCGGCCTGGAGTTCTTCTGCTCGGCAGGCGATCCCCTCTGGGCCTTGTCGGACCTGGAACTGCTCGCGCTCGCCCGCCGCGAGGTGGCCGCCCTCGGACTGTGCGGCGCAGACGAAATCCTCGATGGCGCCGTCGTGCGCGTCCTCAAAGCCTACCCGGTCTATGCTCCCGGCTATGCCGAGGTCCTCGCCCGGATCCGGGCCCTCCTCCAGACCCTGCCCAACCTCCAGACCGTCGGCCGCAACGGCATGCACCGCTACAACAACCAGGACCATTCGATGCTCACGGCAATCCTGGCTGCCCGCAACATTCTGGGCGCCGCATTCAACGTTTGGACCGTGAATCTCGAGGCTTCCCACCACGAATCGGCCAGCCCGCTCCCCTGGGAAGAGATCGAAGCCATGTGCTCCACGCAGCCCGCCGTTCCCCGCACCCTCTCCGCGGTCGCCTCCGACTGATTACAGCAGACCCGCCTGCCGCGCCACGGCCGTCACCGGCGCCGCCAGTGACAACCCCAGCCGCGGCAGCGCCATCGCTGCCGGCAACGCCAGCGCCCATCTCTTTTCCCCGACGGCGCCGGCCATCAATGCCGCCTGCCAGGGCGCCAGCACCCGCACCCAGCCGTGAATATCCTCGAAGAACCCCGGAGCATGAACCGCGAGTGAGAACAGACCAAACGCCGCCGCCGTGACCGCGGCCCCGCTTCGCCGGTCTTTCAACCACAGGGCCGTCACCGCCAGCCCCAGCAGAACGCCCGCCAGCGCCACTGCATCCAGAGCTTGCGGAAGCCACAGCCGCCAGCCGCTGTAAGGATACCCGACCGGATTCATGATCCGCTCGAGCACCCCGATCACCGGCTTGCGGAACAGCCATCCCGGCGCCGGCGCTCCTGCCCCGCCCGCTCCCGCAAACTGCCACAAGCGAACCTCCACGTAGAGGAACCATCCCGCTGCCGGCGCCGCCGTCGCCAGCGCGATCCCGGTTTCCTTCCATCTCTTCGCCGCCGCTTCCCGTGCCGCCGCCCCCAGCGTCAGCACCAGCCCTGTCTCCCGGATCAGCGGCGCCGCCGCCAGCGCCGCGTGCGCCCAGCCTCTTCGCCCCCGCTCGTCAAAGTAAATCCAGGCCACCGTCGCCGCCGCCAGCCCCCCATCCAGCGTCGCCCGCTCCACCGAGACCAGCACCCCCGGAATGAGCAGGAACGCTAGCCCGTAGCATGCGGGCTGACCCCGGAGATCGGCGACCAGCGCCAGCCAAGCCACCCCCGCCGTCAAAGCCGCCCAGATCACCACCAGATAGGCCCCGCTCACCGAAACAGCTCCTCCCAGACTCAGACACCAGGCGAACGCCGATAGCAGGATTCTCCGATATCGTATTCGCGGTGCGTCGATGTACGGCCTCGGATCCGCTCTCATCAGCGGATCGTGCGCCATTAACCAATAGAACTGCCCGTCGTAGCCCGCTCCCTTCCATACATAAGCTTTGCCTTCCAGCGCCGCCGGCAGCCGAGTGCGCTCGCCGACCAATATCAGCCCGGTCCAATCACCCCCGAACAGCACATATACCGCCAGCGCTTGCCACACCAGCATCGCCACGCCGCCTGCCAGCGCCCCCAGCCACCAGTTCTGTTGCCAGACTTTCCGCATCGGCTCTCTTTTGGCCCCTGGTCGGGTTTGCCGCCCCAGGTTCCCTGTCGCGGCCGCCTCTCAACTCAGTCCGCCTTGACGGCTTCCACCGCGACGTAGTGGCCCGTGAGGTATCGTGTCGGCCACGCCGCCATCTTCTCGAAAGCCAGCAGCACCCGCACCAGCCGCTTTCCCCCTCGGCCACCCGGCCAACACCGAAGCAGCGCTGCCCCGGCAACCCGCGGATGATGCAGCAGCGCCGTCTCCGCCTCGATTTCAAACCCTTGCCGCTCCAGCAACCGCCGCAGTTGCTTGGCGTTCAGCGTCACCCCGCCGGGATACGCCGCCACACCCGCCTTCCGCCAAAACCCCGGCGCCCAGCTCCGAATCAGCATGACCGGGTTCCTGGGATTGTCCAGCGTTACCAGCAGCCGTCCCCCCGGCTTCAGGATTCGCCGGATTTCCCCAATCGCCCGCTCGATCTCGCCCGCGTCCCCGAAATGGTCGAGCGTCGAATTCGACACCACAACATCAGCCCATTCCGGCGCGTACGGCAGCGCCCGCACATCCCCAACTGCCGCCCCATCCACCCGGCCCCGCCTCACTGCCTCCCGCGTAACCCTCGGAGAAATATCCACGCCGAAAACTCGTGCGCCGCGCTGCCTCAGCCATCCGCCAGGCCCACCCGCCGGGCTCACTGCCTCGTCAAACAGATCGGTCTTCACGACCATCGCCCCCTCCCACTTCGCCCCGCTTGCCCTCAGCCACCTCACGTGGGCAGCGTCATTGCACACTCGAAACGGATCCGCACCGCGCTCCAACTCCTCGCGCGCCACGCGCTCCCATGCGCCGGCCGTCACACTTCGCACCAAGTATTGCCTCTCACCCGTCCGCCCCAAATTGCAGACGCTGCCAGGATCCGGACCTCCCGATCGAACACAATGGAAGGATTTTGGCGGCGGGGCTGCCGGCCGGTGGAACACGGTGGATCTCGAGCACGCCGCCCTGCCGCCACTGCCCGACCATCATCCGGTCCGCCGCGCTGCCGCGCTCCAAAGCGGCGTAGATCGTTTCCCGCAGCCGACCTTCGTCCAGGGCGCCAAGCCCGGGGTGAACCCGCAGCCCGACACGGGAGATTCCCCCGTCATCGTATTCGACGAACTGGTAGTCGGTGGGCGCCCCACCGAAGCGCTGCGGCAGGACCTGCTCGATCAGACACAGCAACGCGCTGCCGAGAAAGTGCATGCCACCGGCCGTCAGCTTCTCATAACTACGGATCGACTGGAGGCGCGTCGTCAATCCCAGCGCGCTGAAACGGCAGTCACAGACCCGCTCCCTCATGACCGCCGTGTCGCCGCTCTCCACATTAATCAGCACCTTCGGCACCACCGGAAGCAACGACGTCAGAAACAACGGCGAGACATCACCCGGCGCGCGGATGCCCGGCACTCCCCGCCGCATGACCACCGCGATCTTTCCCGCCATCAGATGTGCCTCGTCGTCCGCCTCCGAATGGCAACAGCCAAGCGCAAGGGGGCCGGTTTCAGCGATCGAGTAGTGGCACGCAACCCGGGCCCCGGCCTCCTTGAGCAGCGCCGCCCGGCCCGGCGTAAGCGGCTCGCTGCCGGTGCGGATGAAGGCGCCCCTCAATTCGAGGCCCGCATCGCGCGCCGCGCGCACCACCAAAGTGGCGGAACTCACGCCCGCGTCAAGGTGAGCGGTTTCACCCCGGCTTGTGGTCTCATGCACCCATCGGGCAACGCGCTCGGCCTGGTGCAGGGGCACGAATTCCGGCATCGGGATCGGCGAGCCGACCACACGGCTGGCCACCAGCGCCGTCGTCGTTACGACCCAGGACCTCGAATCCGGCAAGAGCGGATGGTACCGGTGCGGGGTGAACCAGTGCCGCAGAGGCTGCCGCAGCAGGCTCGCCGCCAGCGCCCGCTTGACGCCGGCTGAGCCCGGCGGGACCGGGCGCCATAATGCAAACGGCGCTTGCAGCAGACCCGCCGTTTCCAGGAACACCCGGTTGCAGCAGGCATCGTAGTGGATCAGCTCGAGGTCTACCACCAGCCGCCGCCTCGGCCCCGAGGAGCCGCCGGTGGCGGTCTCGAGGTGTCCCGGCGTCAGCGGGTTGTCCACGACCGCCGCCGGCGCCGGAAACTCGTCGCGTCCCCGCCGCAGCGGGCGCCTGCCTTTGAACTCGTCCAAGGTCAGGTACACGCCCGCTTCCAAAACCCGTTCCAGCGCACCCTCCAGTCCGTCCCGTTCGACCAGCGCCGCCAGATCCCCGAACTCGATGCCGCTGCGGCCGAACAGCCACCGATAAGGACTCCTCTCACACCCGAAAACCGCCTCGCGCACGAAGCCAAGAAACGTTTCCGCCCGGCGCTCAACCGATTCCCTGACCGTCGCCTCGGCTATCGGCCGGGTGATCGGCCGGGCGTAAAAGCGCCGGAGCCCGCGAGTCAAATGAAAAAAGGCGCGCGCCGCTTCCATTACCCCATCCGATCAGAATTCCCATCGGAGTCCGGCCTGGAATTTCCGGGCCGGCCCCGCCGCGGTAATGCGGCCCGCATCCTCGCGGATCCCTGAGGCGGTGAACAGTTCACTGCGCCGTCCGCCGGGCAGTTTCAGGTTCGTGTGATTGGTCAGGTTGAACGCCTCCAGTCGGAGCGAGAGCCGGAAGCGTTCCCAGCCGCGAAACCTGAAATCCCGCGCGAGATTTCCATCCAGGCTGAACCAGCCCGGACCCGTGAGCGTGTTGCGCCCAAGATTGCCCTGAAATCCCGGCTCAGGCCGCAAGAATGCCTCGGGGGCGAACCACCGCTCTGGTTTTCCCGTCACCGCCCGCCCCCGGAAATCAGGGTTCACGTCGGGTCGCTGACCTCCGCGATAATCCGGCCGCGAGGTGCCCGTCCGCGCGGCATCGTAGGCCAGCGTCACCGAAACAGGCAGTCCCGATCCCGCCGTGGCCAGTACGCCGAATCTCCAGCCGCCCCACAGCCGCCCCAGCGAAGTCTTCCTCCCCCGCGTCTGCCAAGCCGCCGCCACGCTCAAGTGCCGCCGCACGTCGTGGTTGGACAGGCCGCGGTTGAACTTCGGCATGCCATCGACAGGGATGCCGATCGAATTCGCTGAATCGGTTCGCGCGAAGGTCGAAGAATCGTCGTCGATGCTTTTCGACCACGTCAATGCCGCCTGGACATACAGCCCCCCGCGGTGCTGCACCGTGAGCGCTGTCTGCAAGGACTGATAGAACGAATGCCCGTCAAACAGCCGGTTGCGGATCATCCCGAACGCGGGGTTGATGCGCCGGCCGTTCTCGGGAAAATAGGGCCGGCCGTCGGGCAAAAGCTGAAACGGAACCAGATTCGCATCCTCGACCAGCCGGGACAGATGAACGCCGTGCGAGCCCGCGTAGATCGCCCGCAGAAAAACCCCCGCCGGTAGTGCTTGCACCACCGCGCCGGTCCAATGCTGAACGTACGGCTGCCCCGGGCGCGGGTCCAGACGTTCCATGCGCAGATCGATGCGCGGACGTTGCCGCAGCGTATCGTAGGCCGCCGAAGGGAAGGCGCCCGCGGCCAGGTCCCTGACATCGGCGTACAAAAAGTACGGCGGATTCCGCACCCCCGCAAGCAGCAGATGGTGAAGCAAGATGTGATCATGGAAGATCCCGTACGCCGCCCGAAAAACCGTTCGCCCCCTCCCTTGGGGGTCCCAGGCCAGGCCGAACCGGGGCGCCAAGCTTCTCAGCGAAGGGTTGCGGAACAGCGCGCTGCCGGTGACGGGCGCCGGATCGGTGAGCCGGTCCAGCCGCGACAGTTTCCCGCTTGCCTCCACCGGCACACTGATCCATTCGTGCCGCACCCCTAAGTTCACCGTGAGCCGCGGCGTCGGACGCCACGAGTCCTCCAGATACCAGGCCATCAACTTCTGCCGGAATCGCCGCACACTGTCGGTGCCGGGCAGCATGGCGCGGAATCGCTGCGGCGTGTTGCCGAGCAGATCGGCAACCGTGCCGAAGGAGAACTCCCCGAGGGGGTTCGACCGGCTGTCGAAATCGAAGATCATCCATTCCACGTACGCACCCGCCTTCACCAGATGCTTGTGGCGGTTCAGCGAGAAATCTTCGTAAAGCTGATGGGAGTCGAACCGGCTGATGTCGGCGTCGGCGGCCCCGGTGCCTCCTTCGAACGTACTGAGTCCCGCCACTGTAACGACACCCGGCCCGGGGGCGCCCGGAACGAACGCCAGGGCCGGCTCGTCTGCCTCCCTGGCGACGGCTCGGGTCTCACCCAGGTTCATGCGAGTGCGGGCCCAACCGAAGCGCAGCGTGTTGACGCTGTTGGGCGATAACACCGAGGTGTGCTCGGCCGCCACCGAGTGCAGGGCAGTCTGCTGCTCCCGGCGAGCGATGGCGAAATTCGTCAGGCTCTCGCTTTCCGAGCCGCTGCGCAGATACCGCAGGAAGATCGATTGCCGGGGCGCAATCCGCCAGTCGACCCGCCCGGTGAAGAATCGTTCCGAGGCGGTCTCCGGGTTGGAAAACACGAAAAGCCCTGTATCGCCCAGCACCGCATCGTTCGGGAGCGGCAACAGCTCGATAAACCGCCTGGCGGCAGGATCCACGGCTACCGTCCCCGTCTTCAGCCGCCCGGCCCGGGCCTCATCGCTCAGCGTCGTATTGATCGCTGGTCGGTTCTCCTGTTGCGTGAGCCGCTCCAGATTCAGGAAAAAAAACGAGCGGTCCCGCACGATCGGGCCGGAGAGCAGTCCGCCGAATTGATGACGGCGGAAGGGCGGCGGCGCGTCGCGGTCGAAGAAGTTCCGCGCATCAAGCGCCGAGTTCCGGTGGAAATAGTACAGCCCTCCGTGGCCCTGATTGCCGCCCGAGCGGGTGACAGCATGAATAACGCCCCCGGCCGCACGTCCGGTGTCGGCATCGTAGACGCTTGAGGAGACGACGAATTCCTGGATGGCGTCGGCGCCCAAGTTCAGTCCGTTCACGCTCCCGGAGATGCCCCCGGTCTGACCCGTCAAGTGTACGCCGTCCAGACGCAGGCTGTTCTGACCAGGCCGCGAACCCGCTATCGACAGCGGCAGCCCGAATCCGTTATTGCCATTCTGGAATTGGGCCCGCGCCTGGTGGATTCCCGGCTGAGTGAGGGCAAGCTGCAAAAAATCGCGCCCTCGCAGCGGGAGCTCGCTGATCTCACTCGCCCGCATCCTGCCGCTGGATGCGGCCAGCGCCGCGTCCACCGGGTTGACCTCCGCCGTCACAGTGACAGACTCCCGGGCGGGCGCCAGCTCCAGCACGTGGCCGAGCCGGAGCTCCCGGCCGAGCATGAGCTCAACCCCGGATATCACGCTGCGCGCAAAATCCGGATGCTCGACCTCGACCGAATAGCGGCCCACCTCCAGCGGCAAGACCAGGTACAGTCCCTCCATCCCCGTCCGTGCCTCCCGCACGCCGCCACGATCGACATCCCGTATCGTCACCCGCGCGGACGCCACCGGCCGGCCCTGGGGATCAACGACCCGCCCGCCGATCGCACCCGTTCTCAGTTGCCCGGGTGCGCTGAGCGCGCCGACCAGCAGCCCACAGGCTGCTGTCCAGATCCTTATGACACGAATCCCCGCACCCACTCCATCCCGTTCCCGATCACCAGCAACACGGAAGCGCTGATCAGCGCCGCAAACACCACCTTGACCCACCTGCTGTTCACCAAATCTCCCATTCCAGTTTTGTCTGAAGTCAGGCGCAGAAGATAAAAGCCGAGCAGCGGAATCAGTGCGCCCATAACGGCGCTCGCAAACAGCGTGAGCCACACGGGGCGGTTCTGAAACGCGAGCGGGACGAGCGGCGTGAAACACCAGAACGCCACGGCTAAGCGATAGGCCGCATCACGCTCCACCTCCGGCGCCGGCACCCGCCCCCGCCGCCGCGCCGCCACGTCTGACAAGATCATGGCATACCCGGTCGTGCTCCCGGCCAACGTCGAGAAGGCCGCCGCGCAAAGACCAAACGTGAACACGAGGCGGCCCGCAGAGCCCAATGTCTCCGAGAAGGTCCGAACCAGATCCTCGGCGTTCTTCGGGCTCACACCGGCCGGATGAAGCGTGCCGGCCGCGGCGATCTGCACGCAGGCGCTGGCCAACAACAGCGAGCATACGCTCAGCCACAGGTCCCGCTGCTGGATCCCCCGAAATGACCCATCCCGCCACCCCTTCCGGCGGAGAAAGTACGAGTAGGTGATGTTGGTCACCGAGCCGGCCTCCGTTCCGATCAGCGCGATCAACAAAAACCACGTGCCGTAGATCCCCCTGCTTTCCGGCAGCGCCGGCTGCACTAGCCCGCGGAGAACACCTCCCGGGTCCGGCCGGGCAATGACAACTACCCCGATTAGGGCGCCGCACATCAACGCCACCAGCGCCTTGAACACCCTCTCCAGCGCCGGGTATCCTCCGCGGTCGCACAGCATCCAAGCGGCCGCGGAAACCACCCCGCCGAGCACCAGCTTCGCCGCCGCCGAATCCAACGGCAAAAACAGGCCCCCGATGTCCACCAGCAATGCCAGTTTGTACAAATTGGAAAGCCAGCGGACCGCCACCATTGCCGCCACCAGCGCCGGCGTCAGCCAGCCGCCAAATCGCGCATACCCGTCCATCAGGCTTTCGCCCGTCGCCATCACGTAACGGGCCGAGGCATCCAGCCACACGAAGCGAAAGACCAGCGCGACCGGCAAAACCCACAGCAACGCGTAGCCATGCGCGGCGCCGGTGGCCGCATTCGAAACAAAGTCTCCAGCCCCCAGAACCGTAAGGGCGAACACGATCCCCGGACCCAGCAGGCGCAGAAACCGCACCAGGCGGGCGATGGGGCCCGCCGGTCGCGCCGGATTGAGCTTGCGGGAATCCAGGACGTTGCTGGGCGGCAAATTTATCACCCTACCATGAGAACCGCCGACCCGCGGCGGCCACCCCGGAAGTTCGAACCCCTTAGCCACCGGGGAGGCCTATTCCCTCGCCCCGGACCGCCGCAGCAACGCCGCCGCGTCTTGAAGTGAATTCTCCAGCGCCGCCCCAAGCGGCGTGACCCCCTTCTTGTTGCGGGCCGATACTTCCGCCCCCCGCTCGATTAACAACCGCACCACCTCCAGCCGGCCCCATGACGCGGCGTGATGCAGCGGCGTCGAACCCGACTCGCGCTCCCGCGCATTCACGTCCGCCCCGTGGTCGATCAGCTTCGCCGCTACTTCCGCCTGGCCCGCCAGCGCCGCGTCATGCAACGCCGTCGCGCCCGCCGCGTTGCGCACATTCGGATCAGCACCTTTGGCCAGCAGCAGCTCCACAATTGCGACGTGCCCCTTCAACGCCGCGTCGTGCAGTAGCGTCGAGCCATCCGGGGTGCTGGCGTCGGGCTTTGCCCCCGTGCTCAGCAGAAGGCTCACCACGTCCTCCTGGCCCCGAAGCACCGCCTCCCGCAGCGAACGCAATCCGCCCGGGTCCGTGCTGTCCAGCAACGCACCGTGCTCCAGTAACACCCTGGCCACTTTGCTGTGGCGAAACCGCAGCGCTTCCTCGAGCGGTGTCGCCCCGTCGCCGTTCTTGGCGTTGACGTCCGCCCCCGCCAGAATCAGCGCCTCAACCACCTCCGGGTGCCCTTTTGCCGCCGCCTGGTGCAGCGCCGTCGCCCCGCTCTTTTCCCGCGCGTCGACCTCCGCCCCCCGCGCCAGCAACAACTTCACCGCCTCCACCTGCCCCTTCCACGCGGCCTCCTCCAGCGGAGTCGCGCCCGTGTCATCCTCGGCGTTGACGTCCATGCCCCGGCGCAGCAGCAGTTCGATGATCTCCAGGTAGCCCCGGTTCGCCGCCAGATGCAGCGCCGTCGCGCCGGAGCCGGTGCGGGAGTTCAGATCCGCTCCCTTGTCCAGCAGCAGCGCAACGATCTCCGGGTGGTTGGTAATGACCGCGTAATGCAGCGGCGTCGAGCCGCCCTCCGAGTGCCGGGCGTTCGGGTCGGCCCCGTAGGCCAGCAGCAGCGCCGCCATCTGCCGGTGGCCGCTCCAGGCCGCATCGTGCAGCGGCGTGCCCCCGAGCAGGTCTCGCGTACTGGCCGGCACACCCGCCTCTAGCAGGTTCTTGACCCGCGCCAAATCTCCGGCCCGGGCCGCATGGCTCAGCTCGTCGGCGCATGCCGGCCCCCCCCAAAGCACAGCCGCCACCACGAGCGCCCGCATGCCCCCAGGGTACCACCGGGCTGCCAAGCCGCTGAAACGTCCCTCCGCCAACTTCAGCTTGCAGCCCAACTCATCGACTGCCCCCGTGGAGCAAGCTTCGGCTGGCCGCTAATCGGCGCCGCCGCCCACCCGCCTCGGAGCCAGCTTCACGCCCAGCACCACCTGGTCCGTCTGGCCCGGCAGCCGCACTACGAGCTTTCGCGTGCCTTCATTCTGGCGTTGCGGCTTCGGCGGTTGCGTAGACACAACGTCGAAGCGTGCCCCGCCCGGCGAGAGGATCTCCGCCGCAACCACCCAGCCCGGCTTCCGCAGCTCGGCCTTTGCGCCGAGCAGCCTCACTTCCGCGTCGGTCACCATCCCCCAGAGCGCCTCGACCGGCCGCCGCGCTTCGATCAGATCCTCAATGATCACTTCACCTCCAGTCAGCGCCACGCTCCGTTCCCATTTGCTGAGCTTGTCCGGATAAGCCCCCGACAGATCAATCCGCACGCGCGCTGCCTCCGCCCCGAAGGAATGCTCGGTGATCGGGGCCTCCGCCTTGGCGTCCTGGTTCTCCCCGTCGATCAGCACGGTGTTGTGCGACTCGCTGCGCAGCCGGTAATACGTCCATCGGAGCTTGCCAAAGTACTGCGGCAGGTTGTAATCGTCGGGCCCGAAATCCAGCGCCCAGCGCGCTCCGCCGGCATCCAGCACGAAGCTCCCAAGATCTAGGTGGCTGTGGTTCGCCTTGTTGTCCCCGCCCTTCACCCCCACAAAGACGGCGTCCGGATCCTCCCACGAACTGCGCAGGAAAGCCGCGTTCACCCCCTGGAAATACGCCGCCGGCGGCCAGCCCGCCTCTGTCGGCGACATCGCCTCCGCCTGATACCACACCAGATCCAGAGCCTCGGGCCGCACCCCGTCTTCCAGTTGGCGCTGCTGGTGCCAGGCGTAAACCGGCTCGCCGAATTTGCGCGCCAGCCAGAACATCTCCGCCGCGCCGCCCGCCGCCTCCCCCGCGTCCGCGTAATTGAACGTCTTGCCGGAAGGCCCGCAGAAGTACACCCGGAAGTGCCCCGCCCGGTCAAACCCCTCCATCGACGACAGGCCGAAATCCGTCCCCAGCGCCGACTCCAGCGCCGCCAGCAAATACACGTTGTAGCGCGTGGCATAGTGCCAGTAGCCCGGCCCCTCGGCCCAGCCACCGTCCGGACTGTAGGAGCGCATCGCCAGCGGAATCGACCCGATCGCATAATTCAGAATCCTCCGGCACAGCGCGGGCTCCTCGTCGGCGATGGCCAGCGCCCCAATGCCCATCCCACCGTTGCAGACCTGGTTCCAGTTATGTCGCGCCCTGGCCCACCAGCGGTTCTCCTCGTAAATCGGCAGCGACGGCCGTAGCCCTTTCTCGACCATCGCCGCCCGGATCCAGGACCGCTCTTGCTCGCTCAGCGCCGGGTATAGCCAGTCGTAACCGATCGCAAACGCGTGCGTCATCTCCGCCGTATCGAGAAAATGAGACGGATTCCAGTCCGGAAACTCCGCCGCTGCCCGCAGCTCTTTAAGCGCCCGCTGGAGATACTTCCTCTCCCCGTCCAGCCGCCACAGCAGCGCCAGCGTGTAGACGCGCTGGAGACACCGCCGGCTCTGCGCCAAAAGCCGCGGCCCGATAATCAGGTACTCGACCGGCGGCGCCGATTCGATCCGCGCCGCTTCCTCTACTAATTGGCGGTAAATCGCCCCCGCCTGTCGGTTCTGTTTGATCAGCCTCCGGACGCGCTCGATGTCGCCGTCTGTGGCGATCAGACGCGGATGTCCGGCCCGAAGCGTCTGGAGCGGGTCCTCACCGGCCGCCGCCAACGACGCCAACAGCAGAAAAATGACTCCGGCGAACATGCCCCCGTTATAACACCGCCGCTCAGAAAGACGCGGCCTGAGCCGTTCCTCCCCTCTTGCCGCCGCCGTAAAGGATCTGGCCCGGCCGGGCGCCCGTGTGCCGGCCCCGCTCCAGCACCAGCTCGCCGTTGACAAACACATACTCGACGCCGGTGGCATACTGGTGCGGCTTCTCGAACGTCGCCTGATCGATGATACGGTCGGCGTCGAACACCGTAATATCGGCCCACATCCCCGGCCGCAACACGCCCCGGTCGAGAATCCCCACTTTGGCCGCGTTCGCCGATGTCATTTTGCGAATCGCCTCCTCCAGCGACAGCACCTTTTCCTCCCGCACGTAACGCCCCAATACGCGCGCAAACGTTCCGTAATACCTCGGATGCGGATGCCCGCGCCCCAGCGGCCCCTCGGCCTTCACCGCCGTGCCGTCCGAGCCGATCGAGACAAACGGCTGCTTCAGCGCGTACCGCATGTCTTCCTCGGAGTGGTGAAAATAGACCGTCGGCACCGACCCGCCGTTGGCCTCCAACAGCTCAAACAGCACGTCGATCGGATCCTTGCTTAGCTCTCCGATCACCTCGCTCATCCGCTTCCCCTCAAACCGCTTGTACTCCCGGTTCGACAGCGCCACCAGCAGCATCCCGTCCCAGCCGCCCGTCGCCGTGTAATGGTTGTACCAGTTCGACCCGGGAATGCCGTGCAGGATTTCCCGCTCCAGCCGCTCCCGCAACGCCCCGTCCCGCAGCCGGGCGATCATGGCCTTCCGCCCGCCCTCGTGCGCCCACGGCGGAATGATGCTCGCCAGGTTGTTCTGGCCCGCCCGATACGGATACACGTTGGCCGTCACCTGCTGCCCGTTCGCCCGCGCCGCCGCCAGCGTCTCAATCAGCTCCGGCATCTGTCCCCAAAGTTCGCGCTCGGCGATTTTCAGATGGATGATCTCCACCGGTACCCCCGCTTCTCGCCCGATCCGCAGCGCTTCGCCGGCCGCTTCGAACACCCCGTGCCCCTCGGTCCTGATGTGGGTCGAGTAGACGCCCCCGTAAGGGGCCGCCGCCCGGCACATCGCTATCAGCGTCGCGGTGTCAATCCAGGCGCCCGGCGGCCCGCTCAGCGAACTGGACACCCCCAGCGCCCCCTGCTCCATCGCTTCCCTCACCAGCGCCTGCATGTGAGCCGCTTCCGCCGCACTCGGCGGGCCCGGACGGTGCCCGCGGACATACGTCCACACCTGGCTGCTGCCCACGTACGACCCGATGTTCGTCGAGACACCCTGCTTGAGCACCAGCGCGAAGTAGCCGTCGAAGTCTTTCCACCGCCGCTCAGGCCGCTCTTGCTTGCCGCCCGCCGGCCCCGCCGAACCGCCTTCGCCCAGGATCATCGACGTCACCCCCTGCCGCACCATGCTCTCGGCGTCGCCATCCACCAGAATCGAGTTGTCCGAGTGGTTGTGTATGTCGAAGAAACCCGGCGCAACGGTCAAACCCGTGGCGTCGATCGTGCGACGGGCACTCCGGTTCTTCAGCATCCCCACGGCCACGATCTTTCCACCTCGGATGCCGACGTCCGCCCGGTACCACGGATTGCCCGTTCCGTCGGCGACCCGCCCCCCGCGGATCACCACGTCAAACTCCGGCTCCTGCGCCAGCCCAGCCGCCAAACACCCGGCTAAAAACACCGCCCGCCACATAGCCCCTCTTTTATATACCCGGCGGCCGGACGCCCACCCGATCCGCCGGTTCTCCCAATCCTGGAGGAGACGCTCGATGAAACAAATAAAGCCCGCGCGAAAGACCAAACTCGCACTCCGCACGATCCCCTCGGCCGCCTTCCGGCCTTGCCGGCGCAAAAGCGCACCCACTCCCGCGCAAAACCATCAGATTCCCCGCTACCGCGCTCTAGCCTTCGCGCTTAATTGACCACCGCCGCCCGCCGCCGGCTCATCGGAACGTAGTCCCGCCGCGAAGGACCCAGGAAGATTTGCCGCGGCCGGCCGATCCGTTGTTCCTTATCCAGCAGCATCTCCTGCCACTGGGCCAGCCACCCGGCCGTGCGCCCGATCGCGAACAGCACCGGGAACATCTCCACCGGAAAACCCATTGCCTGATAAATGATGCCCGAGTAGAAGTCCACGTTCGGATACAGCTTCCGCTTGACGAAGTAGTCGTCTTCCAGCGCGATCCGCTCCAGCTCGATGGCAATGTCCAGCAGGCGGTTCCGCCCCGTTACCTCGAACACCTCATCGGCTGTCTTCTTAATGATCCGCGCCCGCGGATCGTAGTTCTTGTAAACTCGGTGCCCGAAACCCATCAGCCGCAATTCGCCGGCCTTGACCCGCTTGATGTAGCCCGGGATGTTGTCCTTCGAACCGATCTCATTCAGCATCCGCAGCACCGCTTCGTTGGCCCCTCCGTGCAGCGGGCCGTACAATGCCGCCGCCGCTGCCGCCAGCGCGCAGTACGGATCGGCCTGCGAGCTGCCCACCATCCGCATCGTGCTGGTCGAGCAGTTCTGCTCGTGGTCGGCGTGAAGAATGAACAGGATGTCCAGCGCCCGCTCGAGCACCGGATTCGGCGCGTACTTCGGCTCGTACCGCCGGAACAACATGTTCAGAAAATTGCCGGTGTAGGAAAGATCGATGTCCGGAGATACGTACGGCATGCCGACCGAATGCCGGTAAGCAAACGCCGCCACCATCGGCGCCTTGGCGATTAGCCGGTGGATCTGCCGGCGGCGGACTTCTTCGTCCAGCACCTGCTTCGACTCGGGGTAATAAGTTGACATCGCCGCCACCGCGCTCACAAAGATCCCCATCGGATGCGCGTCATAGCGGAATCCCTCCATCAGCTTCTTCATGTTCTCGTGCAGGAATGTCCGCTGGCGGATCGCCCCCACCCAGTCGTCGTACTGCTCCTCGGTCGGCAGCTCGCCGTTGATGATCAGGTAGGCCACCTCCAGGAAGTTGCTCTCCTCGGCCAGTTGCTCAATCGGATAGCCCCGGTACTCGAGAATTCCCTTGTCTCCGTCGATGAAGGTGATCGAGCTCTTGCACGAGGCCGTGTTGACGTATCCCGGATCATAGGCCATCAGTCCAAAGTCGTCTTCCTCGACCTTGATCTGGCGGAGATCCATGGCCCGGATCGTTTCGTGCTCGATCGGCAGTTCGTAGCTCTTACCAGTGCGGTTGTCGGTGATGGTCAGCGTATCTTTCGGCATGAAGGCTCCTGTGAGGCATTAAGAATCAGTTCGATGTGGTTCGTTCAGCGGCGATCTCCTCCTCCAGCAGGCGCTCGACCTCTTCGGCCAGACCCTCCCCCCGGAATATATCCTCTCGCGTGGGTCCGAAGTGTTTCCGGATGTTGCCCCGCCGGTCGATCAGAAACAAATGCGGCAGGTGGATCTCCGGGTGCCTCGGGTCCGGCAGCAGGTAGGAAGCCGCCATCTGCCCGCAATCGAACAGAATAGGCGTCGTCACCTCATACTTGCGTATGTGCTCCGCCACCAGCGTTTGATTGTCCGGCGGATTCACCACCGACAGCACCGCCACCCGGTCCCCATACCGCCTCTGTATCTTCTCCAGCGTTTGCGTCAGGATCTGGCAGTTCGGGCACCGCGTCTGCATGATGTCCAGCAGCACCACCTTGCCGCGATACTCGGCCAGATCGTGATACTTCAGATTGATGTCAGGCAGGGCGAAACCCGGCGCCCGCCGGCCCGCGAGTCCCTCCGACGCCACCACAAAGCCCACGCCAATGCACAGACCTTGCACCAGGACGAGAAGCAGCCGCATAGGTACAACTTAGCACGTTAGGCCCCACATCTCGCTCGCCCCGAGAGGCCCCGCCGCTTTCCCCGACTACTCTATCGAAGGCTCCCGTGCGCGAACCCCTGCTCGTGCCCCTGGCGGGGCTGGCCGGCGGCATCCTGTTGGCTCGCTGGGTCGAATTCGACCCCAGCGAGCTCCTCGCCGCCGGACTCGCCCTGCTATTGCTCGCCCTCATCGCCCGCCGGCGCCGTCTGCGCATCGCGGCCGCCGCCGGCCTGTTCACCGCCTTGCTCGCCGCCGGCGCCCTCCTCGATCTTGCTCACCGCCCCACTTCAATGCCGGTGATCGACGCCGAACCCCACGAGACGGTACTCATCGAAGGCTGCGTTGTCGAGCCGCCAATCCTCCTGGATCGCCGGCAGCGCTTCATTGCCGAGCTCGCTCCCGAAGCCCGGGCCCAGGTCCAGATCTACCTCAAGGACGGCGAAACCCCTCTCTCCTTGCACTACGGCCGGCGCCTCGATATCGAGGGCCGCATCCGCCGCCCGCGCAACTTCGCCAACCCCGGGGCGTTTGATTACGTTGGCTATCTCGCCCGCCAAAACGTGTTCTGGACTATCTCCGTCAGCTCCGCCGCCAACCTCCATCCGCTCCCCGGCTCTTGCGGAGCGTCCTTCTACGCCCAAATCCACGCTCTCCGCGCGGCCGCCCTCGCCCGCCTCGAGAAACTTCTTCCGGCCGACGCCGCCCGGCTCGCCATGCTCCGCGCCGTCCTGCTAGGGGAATCCTCACAGCTCGAGAAGGCCTGGAAAGAAAGCTTTCGCCGCACCGGCACCTATCACACGCTGGTCATCTCCGGTCTGCACTTGGCTGTGCTCGCCGCCTTCTTCCTGTTTCTGCTGCGCATCTGCCGCTTGGGCCAAGGCTGGACCCTGATGCTCACCTCCCTGACCGCCTGGCTCTACGCCTTCCTTACCGGAGCCAATACCCCGGTCGTCCGCGCCGCCGCCGGTCTCACGTTGTATCTCCTCGGCGGCTGGTTCTTCCGCCGGCGCCGCCTGCTGAATGTGCTCGCTGCCATCGCCATTGTGTTCCTGCTGGCTGATCCCAGCCAATTGTTTGATGCCAGCTTTCACCTCTCCTTCCTCGCCGTCGCCATGATCGGAGCCTTCGCCGTCCCCCTGCTCGAGAAAACCCTCCTCCCTTACTCTCGAGGCTTGGCCGGAGTGAACGAACCCGACCGCGACCCAAGTCTTCCCCCGCCCGTCGCCCAGTTCCGCGTCGAACTGCGTCTGTTGGCGGAAACACTGGCCATGTGGACGCGCATGCCGACCCCCTGGGGTTTGCGCCTGATGGCGGCTGCCCTCCGCGGCGGCTGCTATCTCCTCGAGTTGGCCGTCGTCTCGGCCGTCATCCAGGCGGGCTTGCTGTTGCCGATGGCGGTCTATTTCCACCGCGTTTCACTCACCGGGCTGGTCGCCAATCCCGTCGTCGTGCCGCTCGTCTCACTGGCGGTCGTCGCCGGCTTCCTCGCCATCGCCACCGGTTGGGTGATCCCGGCGAAACTGGCTGGCCTGCTCGTGGGCGCCTCGCTCGACGTCGTGACCCTGTTCGCCTCGTGGGAAGCCGATCTCAGGGTCCCGGCGCCCCCCGGATGGCTGGCAGCCGCGTTCCTCGTTTCGCTGCTCCTTGCCGCCGCGGGCCTGCGCTATGGCCGGCGTCTCCTCCCCGTCAGCTTGGCCTTCTGGGCCGTCTGCGCCGGGGCCCTGCTCATTCACCCCTTTCCGCCCCGTCTACGGCCGGGAGTTCTCGAACTCACGGCCATCGATGTCGGCCAGGGGGAAAGCCTCTTCCTCGCCCTGCCCGCGGGCAAGACCCTCATCGTCGACGGAGGAGGCATACCGCGCTTTACAGGACGCAGCGGTGGGCTCGACATCGGCGAGGACGTGGTCTCCCCTTATCTCTGGTCCCGCTCGATCCGGCGGCTCGATGCCGTGGTCTCCACTCACGGGCATGAAGACCATCTCGACGGCCTGTTCGCCCTCACGCGCAACTTCCGGCCCACGCAGTTGTGGATCAGCCCCGTCTCCCGGGACGAAGGAGCCAATTCACTCCGGGCCCTGGCGCGCGCCCTCGGGACGGAAGTCGTGGAACTCCAGACCGGGAGCGCCTTCGAATTCGGCGGAGCGCATGTGGAAGTGGTGGCCCCGCCCCGCGGCTATACACCGGCCGGCGAGCCCCACAATAACGACTCGCTCGTGTTGCGCCTCAGCTTCGGCGACCACGCCATCCTCCTCACCGGCGACATCGAGCGCCGCATCGAATCCTGGCTGGTCCACCACCAGCCACTGCCGCGCTCCCACGTGCTCAAAGTCGCCCACCACGGCAGCCGCACCTCCACCACCGGCCCGTTGCTCGACCAACTCCGGCCCGCGTTTGCCATCATCTCGGCAGGCTATGACAACTCTTACCGGTTCCCCCACCCGGAAGTGCTCGCCCGGCTCGCCGAACGCCACACCGCCGTCCTGCGAACTGACCTCGACGGCTTGGTGACCATTCGCACCGACGGCCGCCGTTTCCAAATCGAGCGGGCGGTCGACCGGCAGGCTGCCCCGCGCTTGCCCTGGATGTGGTGACACCAGCGGCCGCCTACTCGCTGGACTGCTCCGCCTCCTCCGCTGCCGACGGCCCCGCCGCCTGCGCCTCCGCCAGAACCTGCCGCGCCTGCGCGGCATGCTTCTTCGGCACCCGTACCAAGAACCGCAGGTTGGGATACACCTGCGTCCCCACAAACACCGACGGAATCCCGTTGGCCTCCAGCACGCTCCGCACGCCGATCGCCTCCATCTCCGCCGTCGCCCCCAGCGCATCGAAGATCGTCTCCAGATCCATCTCGTGCGAGGGATCTCCCGGCTCGGCTGCCTCCTGCGCAGCGGCGATCACTTGGTCGGCGCGTTCGGCCTGCTCCGCAGGAACCCGCACCTCACAAGCCCCCTGCGGCACGCCCGGCGTGTCGTCTCCGCACAGCACCGCTAACAAACCCGCCTCCCTCAGAAGACCGTGAATCTCTTCGGCTTCCTCTTCGGCCGAGGGCTCCGCCGACCGGAACACCGTCACGAGCTCGGGCTGATCGCTCATACCCAGAGAATACCTCAAAGCCCCACTCGCCCACCGGGAACCGCGGTTCCCCGCCCGCCTCCGCTACAATGAACCGAGAAAGGAACTTCCATATGGCTGAGCACAACTCCTCCGGGCTGCTCTGGTTTGTCGCCGGCGCCGCCGTCGGCGCCGCCATCGCTCTGCTCTATGCGCCCCAGTCAGGCGCCGAAACGCGCCAGCTCATCGGTAAGAAGACCGAGGAGGGCCGCGAGGCCCTGGCCGACTCCGGCCGCGAGATCCTGCATCGCGGCCGCGAACTGCTCGACAAAGGCCGCCAGATCGCCGACGAAGCCGCCGAGATGTTTGACCGTGGGCGCAAGCTCGTGCAGGGTTGAACCAACATGGCAGCCACCGTCAGCCTCCACTCGCTCGCCGCTTTCCAAAACGAACCTTGGACCGATTTCACCACCGGCGCCAACCGCCGGCGCATGATCGACGCGCTCGCCCGCGTCCGGTCCCAGTTCGGCCGCCAATACCAACTCCTCATCGGCGGCCAATGGCGGAAGGCGGATACTACGTTCACTTCCATCAACCCCTCCAAGCCCACCGAGGTCGTCGGTATTCATCAGCGGGCCACCCCGGACTTGGCGCGGCAGGCCGTCGAGGCCGCCCATGCCTGGTTCCCGGTCTGGAGAAAAGTTCCCACCGCCCAGCGCGCCGCTATGCTGCTCCGCCTGGCCGAAATCATCCGCTCGCGCAAATGCGAATTCAACGCCTGGCAGGTCTATGAGGCGGGAAAGACCTGGATCGAAGCCGAAGCCGACGTCTCCGAGGCCATCGATTTCTGCGAATACTATGCCCGCCAGGCCCTCAAGTTCGACCGCCCGGAGCCGGTGCCGCAGTTCCCCGGCGAGCGCGACGAGCTCCGCTACATCCCCTTGGGCGCCGGCGTCATCATCCCGCCCTGGAATTTTCCACTCGCCATCATGCTCGGCATGACCACCGCCGCCTTGGTCGCCGGCAACACCGTCGTGCTGAAGCCCTCCAGCGACACCCCCACCAACGCCGCCATCTTTGTCCAGGCGCTGCTGGAAGCCGGCTTCCCCCCCAACTGCATCCAGCTCGTCACTGGCAGCGGCGCCGAAGTCGGCGACGAGCTCGTCCAGCACCCCAAAACCCGGTTCATCTCCTTCACCGGCTCCAAAGAAGTCGGCCTCCGCATCAACGAACTGGCCGCCAAGACCCAGCCCGGCCAGATCTGGATCAAACGCGTCGTCGCCGAGATGGGTGGCAAGGACGCCATCATCGTTGACTCAGAGGCAGATCTCGATGCCGCTGTGCAGGGTGTGTTAGTCTCCGCCTTCGGCTTTCAGGGGCAGAAATGCTCGGCCTGCTCGCGCGCCATCGTCGACAAGCAGCTCTACGACGAGTTTCTCCAGAAGCTCAAGGCTAAAACCGAAGCGCTCACCGTCGGCCCGGCCGACGACCCCGGCAACTATATGGGGCCGGTGATCAACGAACGGGCGAAAAAATCGATCCTCAACTACATCCGGATCGGCATGAGCGAGGGACGCCTCGTCACCGGCGGCGGTGAGGCCCCCGGCGAAGGCTACTTCATCCAGCCCACGATCTTCGCCGAAGTCGACCGCCACGCCCGCATCTTCCAGGAGGAGATCTTCGGCCCCGTGCTGGCTGTCACCAAAGCTCGCGATTTTGACCACGCCCTCGAGCTGGCCAACGACTCCGAGTACGGCCTGACCGGCTCCGTCTACACCCGCAACCGCCAAAAGATCGAGCGCGCCAGCGACGAATTCCACGTCGGCAACCTCTACTTCAACCGCAAGTGCACCGGGGCCATGGTCGGCTCGCATCCCTTTGGCGGCTTCAACATGTCCGGCACCGACTCCAAGGCCGGCGGGCCGGACTACCTGTTGCAGTTCCTCCAGGCCAAGTCCATCGGCGAGGTCCTGTTGTAACCGGAGGCCCCCCTCAACCCACCAGCAGCGCCACCGGGCAGTGTCGCAATACGGCTGCCACTCGCAGTTCCGCCTCCGCCCGCCCGGTCGCCGTCAGCGTTTCACGGGTGAAGACGTTCGTAAACGACCGCCCCTCGATTTCCCTCGGCAGTATGACCGTCGTGCCTTTCCAGATCTCTTCGCCCAGGGGCGCCTCCGGCTCAGCCCGCGTCAGCGTCGCCACCAGCCGCGGAACGACTGCCAACACCCTCCCCTCCGGCCCGGTCCGCGCGAAAGCCACCACGTGCTCCTGAAATGGGCCGCGAGCGGCCACCGGCAGATACGCCCCGTCCAGAAACAGCCCCGCCAGCCGGCGCCGCAGGCGCAAACCGGCCGCCGTCACAACCAGCTGGATGCGCCCGTCGTGCCAGGCCGACAGCATCCCCGCCAGCGCATCCGCCACTTCCCCCGGGGCGGCCTCCTCGGCCAGCAACGGCTCAAGGTCCTCCACCAGCCGCCGCCGCAAAGCGAAATCCACCGGGCGCCGGTTGTCCGGATCCACGAGGCTGAAGTCCCATAGCTCCGTCCCCTGGTAGAAATCCGCAACCCCAGGACAGGCGATCTTCAGCACCGTCTGCGCCAGCGAGTTGACCATCCCCAGCCGCCCGATGCGTTCCTGGAAAGCAGTGAACCGCACCAGAAATTCTTCGCCGGCCGCGGCGTCCAAAACCCGGTCCACAAACTCCATCACCGCCGCGTCATACGGCTCCGAAGGGTTGATCCAACTGGTGTGGATCTTGGCTTCCTTGATCGCCTTCCACATGTAACCCCGGATCCGGTCCCGGTATTCCTCCGAGGGCGGCCCCACCCAACCCGGCGGCCACGACGCCACCAGCGTCTGGTAGAAAAGGTACTCATCTCCCCGGTCCGGCGCCGGCAGGCCGTCCACCGGCGTGCGTTTAGAAGCATTCAAGCGCGCCCACTGCAACAGCTCCGAGCGAAATTGGTCTGGAATCTCCGACAGCACATTCAGGCGTGCCCGGGCGTCTTCTCCCCGCTTGGTGTCGTGGGTCGCCGTCGCCAGCATCGACAGCGGCCGCTGCTTCAGCCGCTCCCGGTTCGCGGCGTGGAACTCCTCCCGGCTGCACCCAAACCGCGACGGATCCCCTCCCACTTCGTTCAGTGACACCAGCGGACCGTACCGGTAGAAAGCCGTATCTTCGATCCCTTTGGCCTGCACCGGCGCCGTGTACTGCTGGAACCGCCGCGCGAACCGCACCAGCCGCTCGTACTCCTCCTCGCTCTGCCCCGGCTGCCGCGCCGGCAACAATACCTCATGGATGAACTCGAAGATCGACGCTTCCATCGCCGGATTCAGCCGCCGAGCCCGGCTGACCGCCTCCCGGATCGTCTGCCGGTCAAGCGCCGAGTGTTCCCCCCCGCCCACATAAGTCCGATACACCGGAAAACACGCCACGATCTCCCGCAGCGCTGCCTCCAGACTGGCCAGCGTGAAGTCCCGCGAGCGCCAGTTCTGCTCCGAGATGCGGTCCAGCTCGTGCGCCAGCACGCTCAACTCGCTGGCCATCGCCGTCTGCATGATCACTTTCTTGCTCCGGTAGACCACCTGGGCAAAGCTCTCCTGGCGGCCCGTGAACAGCGCGTAGGTCCGCCGCAGCTTCTCCGCATTCCGCGAGTCCACGAACAGGCCGTTGACCAGGTTCAGAAACTCGTAGCCGGTGGTGCCGTGAACCGCCCAGTCGGCCCGCAGCGGTTCATTCTTCGCCAGGATCTTCTCCACGGCTACGTAAACGCGCCGGGCGTCGTGCGCAATGGCGTCGTGCAGCCGCCGAAAATAGCCGGCCGGATCGAACAGCCCGTCCACGTGGTCCAGGCGCAGCCCGGTGACGGCGCCCCCGCGGACCAGCTCGAGCAGCAAGCCGTGCGTGGCTTCGAACACCACCGGGTCTTCCATCCGCAGCCCGGCCAGCTCGTTGATGTCGAAAAAGCGGCGGTAGTTAATCTCATCGCGCGCTGTGCGCCAGTACGCCACCCGGTAGACTTGCTCCTCCAGCAGCTCGTGCAGCAGCCGGAAGCTCTCCGGCTCACCCGGCCGCCCGTTGAAAATCCGCACGTTGCTCTCAATGTGGCGCCGGATGGCCTCCGACTTGCCCACCAGGGCTGCCAGCCGTTCCCGCGCCACCAACGACTCCCGGTGGCGCTCAGTGACCTTGCGCGGTTCCGACTCGGTATACACCGGCAGATGCTCGAGCTGGAAGATGATGCTCTGCAACTCCCGTAACTCCGGGGCCTCCGGCCCGAGCTCACGCTCCAGTTGCCCCAGATTGTGCGCCGCCACCCTCCGCACCGGCCGCGGGTTCAGCGGCAGGTTGTGCTCGTAATAGTTCAGCGTGAAAGCCCCGTCTGCGTATTGGATCCGCAGCCGGCCCGCCTCCAGCTCACGCCCGTACTGGTCCCGCAGCAGCGGCAACAGAAGCTTGTTCTTCAACTGCGGCGCCACCGGGTCCCAGTCGATGTCGAAGAAGCGGGCCGAGGCCGCCGCCGGCCCGTTTTCCAAAATGTCCCGCCACCACAGGTTCGCCGTCGGGTCAACGCCCATGTGGTTGGGCACGAAATCGACAAGCAAGCCCAAACCCGCCGCCGCCAGCGATTCGCTTAGCCGCCGGAAGTCTTCCTCCGAGCCAAGCTCCGGGTTCAGCTTGCGGTGGTCGGCGATATCGTAGCCGTGACTGCTGCCCGGCCGCGCGGCCAGAATCGGCGAGGAGTACACCTCCGTGATCCCGAGCCGGGAAAGGTACGGAATCAGTTCGCAAACCTCTCGGAAACCGAAGCCGCGCCGGAGCTGGAGGCGGTACGTGCTGACCGGGATGCGCGCGGGTCTCGGAGCGCTCATGAGCTCTCTCCGCCATTGTCCCCCACCCGCCGGAAAACCACCGCCCCGGGGCGCTGGAACCGTACCAAAGGCCCGTCCGGCGCCACCTCCGGCGCCTGCGGGTCCGGCGCGTACTCGGGCTCTTCGGTAGTCAGGATCGGAACCCAACTCCCGCCCCGCCCCGCCACGCTCGCATCGTCAACACCGGCGCCGCTCAGGCGAACCACTGTGAGCAGCGACCGCGCCCGCAGCGCCAGGCTATCGGAGCCGAGGGCGACCGCTTCACTGGGCCGGAGGCATTCCTCGCGGCGCAGGCCAAGCAGGCGCCGGTACAGCCGCTCAAGCGAGGCGTGCGGCTCTTGCTCCCGCTCCTCCCAAACCAGCCGGCTGGCCGCATACGTCCGCGGGTCTTGCGGGTCGGGGATTCGGCTCCGCGCAGCCGCATCCGAGTACGCCCGAAAGCTCTGGAACTCCTCCCGCCGCCCCTCGGTCACCCGCTTGCCGAGCTCCTCATGGTGGTCCGTGAAGTACTGAAATGGAGTCGAAGCGCCCCATTCCTGGCCCATGAACAACAAAGGCGTCTGCGGAGCCAGCAGCAGCAGCACCGTAGCCGCGCGATACGCGGCCGGCTCGACGGCCTGATGCAGCCGGTCGCCCATCGCCCGGTTGCCCACCTGATCATGGTTCTGAATGCAGATCACGAAGCGCTCCGGCGGAATGCCGGAAGGGTCGGTGCCCCGTGGCCCCCCGAAATGCTCCGAACGCTGCCCGCAGAAGAACCAGCCGCGCCGCAGCGTCTCGGCGATGTCAGCCGTCGTGCCCGAATAGTCGACAAAATACCCGTCGGAATCGCCCGCCAGCCGCCGCCGCATCTGGTGGTGGAAATCGTCGGCCCACACCGCGTCCAGGCCCCAGCCACCTTCCGCTTCCGGCTTGACCATCTGCGCCAGGTTGCGGTGATCTTCTGCAATCAGGTAGGCCCTCCGCCCGGCTGCTTCCATGGAGGCCCGAACCGTCGCGACCAGCTCCGCCAGGAAGTGCTGCGGGCTGTCGTCCACCAGCGCATGCGTCGCATCCAGACGCAAGCCGTCCAAATGATACTCATGCAGCCAGTGCAGCGCGTTCTCGATGAAGAACCGCCGCACCTGGCGGCTGTGCGGGCCGTCGAGATTGATCCCGGCCCCCCACGGACTCCGGTGATGCCTCGATGAAGAACCGCCGCACCTGGCGGCTGTGCGGGCCGTCGAGATTGATCCCGGCCCCCCACGGACTCCGGTGATGCCTCGAGAGGAAGTGCTGGCTGAAGGCCGCTGCATAAGCGCCGTCCGGGCCGAAGTGGTTGTACACCACGTCGAGAAAGACGGCCAGACCCATCTCGTGCGCCGCGTCGACCAACCCCCGGAGATCGTCCGGCGCCCCATAACAACGCGCCGGCGCAAACAGCGCCACCCCGTCGTAACCCCAGTTGCGATTGCCCGGAAAATCCGCAACCGGCATCAGTTCCACCGCCGTCACACCCAACTCGCGAAGATAAGACAGGCGTCGGCGGGCCGCTTGGAAGGTGCCCTCGGGGGTAAATGTGCCGATGTGCAACTCATAGAACACCAGTTCGGCCAGTGGCGGCGGCGACCAGCCGGCGTCGGTCCACGAGAAGGCCCCGGGGTCCACCACCTGCGAGGGGCCATGAACGCCCTCGGGCTGGAAGCGCGAGGCCGGATCGGGAAACGGGCCCCGCCCGTCAATCCGATAGCGATACCGGGCGCCCGGCTGCACCGCCCCGGTCCAGCCCGTGAAGCAGCCCTCCGAATCCCGCCGGAGCGGAAAGCTGGACCCCCCGGGCCCCTCAACGACGACTTCCACTGCCCGGGCATCCGGAGCCCACACGCCGAAGCGCACGCCGCCGCCCTCCGGGACCGCCCCCAGCACCGGTTCCCACCTCATCGCAGCGCCATCACTTGCCCGCTTTGACCAGCCGCAGCAACACTACCGAGCGGGGCCGCAGCTTGTAGCTGTGATCGCGCAATAAGTACCGCCGCCGCCACCGCGTGTCGTATGTGTCCAGCAGCCGTTCCCACCGGCCGTCTTTCTCGTGCGGCGGCAGCGTGAAGACGACGGTGTCGTCGTAAGCGTTCATCATCGCAAACAGCGTGTCGCCTTCCACCGGGCGCCCGTGTTCGTCACATTCCTCGAGCCCCCGCCCAAGCAGAAGAAAACCCAGGCACCGCGCCATCGGATTGTTCCAGGCGGCATCGTCCATCTCCTTGCCGCTCGGCTCATACCACGCCAAGTCTTTGGCCCCGGTCCCGCGAATCGGACGGCCCTGAAAGAAGCGCCGCCGCCGCAATACCGGCTGCTCGCTCCGCACGCGGATCATGTAGCGGACGAAGTCGAGGAAATCCTGCTGGGCTGGCGTCAGCTCCCAGTGATACCAACTCAATTCGTTGTCCTGACAATAAGCGTTGTTGTTGCCCTGCTGGGTGCGGCTGAGCTCGTCGCCCCCCGAGATCATCGGCACCCCCTGCGACAGCAGCAGCGTAGCCATGAAGTTCCGCTTCTGGCGCTCCCGCAGCGCGATGATGTTGGGATCCGTCGTCGGGCCCTCGACCCCGCAGTTCCAGCTCAGGTTGTTGTTTTCCCCGTCACGATTGTTCTCCCCGTTGGCTTCATTGTGCTTCTGGTTGTAGCTCACCAGGTCCTGCAACGTGAAGCCGTCGTGGCAGGTGACGAAGTTGATGCTGGCGTACGGCCGCCGGCCGCTGTGCTCATAAAGATCGCTGCTGCCCGCCAACCGAGTCGCCATCTCCGACATCACCCCGCCATCGCCTTTCCAGAACCGCCGGACCGTGTCGCGGTACTTTCCGTTCCATTCCGTCCAGCCGACCGGGAAATTGCCCACCTGATAGCCTCCCTCGCCCAAGTCCCACGGCTCGGCGATCAGCTTGACCTGCGACAGGATCGGATCCTGATGGATGATGTCGAAAAACGCGCCAAGCTTGTCCACCTCGTGCAGCTCACGGGCCAGCGTGCTGGCCAGATCGAACCGAAAGCCGTCGACATGCATCTCGATGACCCAGTAGCGGAGCGAGTCCATGATGAGCTGCAACACCCTGGGATGAACCATGTTCAAGGTGTTGCCGCAGCCCGTGAAGTCGATGTAGTACCGCCGGTTATTCGGGTCGAGACGATAGTAGGAGGCGTTGTCGATCCCTCGCAGCGAAAGTGTCGGCCCCAGATGATTCCCTTCCGCCGTGTGGTTGTAGACCACATCGAGGATCACCTCCAGTCCGGCGGCGTGAAGAATACGCACCATCCGTTTGAACTCCCGGACGACGTCAGCCGGCTGGCTCGCCGAGGCGTACCGCATGTCCGGCGCAAAGTACGCCAGCGTGTTGTAGCCCCAATAATTGCTGAGGTTCCGCTCCACCAGGTGCCGGTCATAGGCGTGGTGATGGACCGGCATCAGCTCGACGGCCGTGACGCCCAAGTCTTTCAAGTGCCGGACGGCTGCATCTGACGCCAACCCCGAGTAGGTTCCCCGCAAAGCAGGCGACACCCCCGGGTGCAGCTTGGTGAAGCCCTTGACATGCACTTCATAGATCACCGTCTTGTGCCATGGGGTGTTCGGACGGCGATCATCTCCCCACGTGAAGGCGGGGTCGATCACCGCCGCCAGCGGCGCAAACGGGGCGCTGTCACGCGCGTCAAGGTGCAGATCTTCATCCGGGTGCCCCACCGTGTAACCGTGCATTTCGTTGGCCCAGCGCGTCGTGCGGCCGATCGCCTTGGCGTAGGGATCCAGCACAACCTTGGCGGGATTGAAACGGTGCCCGGCAACCGGATCCCATGGTCCGTGCACGCGGTAGCCGTAAAGCTGCCCCGGCAACACCCCCGGCAGATACCCGTGCCAGACCATGTCGGTCCGCTCGGGCAGCGCGATCCGCGCCGACTCCTGCGTGGCCTCGGCCGAGTCAAACAGGCACAATTCCACCGCCGTGGCGTGCTCGGAAAAGATGGCGAAGTTCACCCCGGCGCCGTCCCACGTCGCGCCAAGGGGATAGGGACTACCGGGACGGATCTTCATAGGCTCCAGCGGTCAATCTTAGCACGCCCCGACCCCCTCCCTCGGCGGAGGGAGTTTCTAATCACCTTGTTTTCAGTGAGTTATGGTGTCATCTGGAACCGGGCGAAGCACCGCTGCCGCCACTACCGCCAGCAGAAGCGCATCCGTCGTCACGACCAACAACGGCAGCGCGATCTGCAACGTAGCCGGAAAGCTCGCCAGCGGCTGCGGGCCGCCGAACAGCGCGTACGGCACATAGGCTGCCATCGCCGCCAAACCGCCTATCCTCACCCACGACAACCACGACGGCCGCCGCACCAGGCGTCTCCGGCCCAGCCGGACCTGTCGGCCGATGTACCGCAAGTACATCAGCAGTCCCGCCCACGCCAGGCCGCAGACGCCCGTGATCGCAACCGCCCAGAAATCCGGATCAGTCGTGCGCCGGGCCATGCCTGGCGCCGGCGCCGGCACGCCGGCTGCGCGGCAAGCCACGCCCTGTGCGATCGCCTCCGCCCGCTGGGCCCCGGAATTGATCAGCACAGCCACCGCCAAGCCCAACTCCGGTGCAACGACGGCGGCGGTGTTGGCCCCCCACAGGTCGCCGGAATGCTCCATAACCCGCACCCCGCCGAGCCATTCCGTCCGGCGGTGCAGATGCCATCCCCAGTCGTAGCGCTGCGCCCAGTCCGGCTGGATCCCCGTATCACCATTCACAACCGCTGCCAGGTAGCGCGCCATGTCGTTGGCCGTCGAAAGTACTCGCGATGAGCCGTACCAGCCGGCGAAGCTGGAAGGCCTCGGGCGGATCCGCCCCCACTGCCGCTCGTGGAGCGCCGCCGCCTCCGGGCCTCGCCGCAACGAAGTCCGGCGCAGCCCCAGCGGCAAAAACACCTCCGATTCCATCCACTCGGCAAACATCCGGCCCGATGCCCGCTCGATAATGGCAGCCAGCAGCACATAGTTCCCATTGGCGTAATGAAACGAACGCTCGCCTTCCGGCGCCAGTCTTCGCGCCGCCGCTGCCAGGTCGCAGCACGGCGCCCGGAAATCCCCGCTCCGGCGGAGTCCGCTGGCGTGCCGAAGCAGGCGGCGCACGGTCACTTCCTCTCCGCCTCGAAACTCCGGCAGATACCGCCGCACCGGCTCATCCAGTTCAACGCCCAGTCGCCAAATTGCCAGCGCAGTGAAAGATTTGCTCAGCGACGCCAGCTCCACCGGCGTCTCCGTCGTCATCGGCTCGCCCGTGTCCACGTTCCTGACCCCGTAGGCTTGCGTGTACCAGACCGCCCCGTCGCGCACTACCGCCAGCGAAAGGCCAGGGATCCGGTTGGCCTCCATCTCCGCCCGGATATAGCGGTCGATCGCTTCCGGCAACGCCCCGAGCACCGCCAGACAAAGCACGAAAACCACCACCTGCTTCCTACCCGCATCCAGCATACCGGCACTCCCGGTCACGCCGGCGGCCTTCTCCCGTGAGACGATAGGCTGAGAACCGGACCGAATCCATACGCACTTACCGGAAAGGAGGAATCGCTTGCCCGCCAAAAACTCCCCCAAAGGCGCCATCTTGGTGTCCGCCTTCGACGGCACGCGCAACCTGATCCCCGTCGGCAGGCCGCTGCTGTTCCGGCTCCGCAACGGCGCCCAGAAGGAAGTCCTCGCCAGGACCCGAGCCAAACCATCCCTCAAAGTGAATTTGCCCGTCGCCGGCAACTTCACCGACCACTACACCGTCATTGTCTCCGGCAAAGGCTACCAGCAAGCCGGCTTCCACCCCGTGCCCCTCCGCGAAAACGAGATGACCCTGGTTGACCTGATGCTGCTGCCCGACAACGCCCGGTTCCAGTTCCACAACGCCCGCTGGAGCGCCCTCCGGCTCACGCATCCGAAATGGGCCGCGTTCCTCAAAGGCCGCCTCTCAGAGGAGCGCGCCGAGGAGCGCCACGGCCAATGGATCGAAGACGCCCCGCAGAATCTGGCCGCCTTCCTGAATTTCGCCGAGGCCTTGGACGAAATTCGCCTTCGCGTCGGGACCCCCTTCGACTACCTCATGCAGCCCCTCTCGGACAACCTCGCCCATGCCTTCTTCGTGGACCGGTTCTTTGCCTTCGCTGCCGCCGACCTGCCCGAGCAGCTCGAAATCGCCGTCCGCCAAGGCGTCTTCGAGCCCGCTAACAGCACCCTGCATCCCGGCGCCACCCGAAGCTTCAAAGAGGTCCGCTTCGGAGAGGCCAACGTCCAGATCACCCTGCACGAGAACGACCGCAAGCGCATCGCCGGCCGAACCTGCCTCAAGGTCGAGATCGACATGGATTACTTCCGCGATCCCCTCGCCCACTTGCTCCTCGAGGTCCTCCCCAACCAGTTCGGCGGCGCCACCGACCCCCGGCAGATCTACATGCTCCGCTGGATCGCCGGCCGCCGCGCCGGCGTCCCCGAGTTCGACCCGCCGTACGTCATCGCGTGACACCGCCGCCGGCGCTTACGCCGGCCGCCCACCACTACAGTGCCGCCCCGAAGTCGCAACGAACCGGATCCAGGCATCGGCGAAGAGGGCGCCATGCCGGTGACCTTGAAGAAGCTGACTTGGCAAGACCGAAACGAACTGCCGGAAACCCACGCCAGGACCGAACTCGTCGATGGAGACCCGGTCGTGACGCCTGTCCCTTGTCGCACCCGCCGGCGGATCTGTGAAGAACTGGGCATTATGATCCGGCAGTTTGCCCTCGCTCGCTGGGCTCCTTCTCACGTCCGGAACGGCCTCCAGCTCGATCCCGGTACGATCTTCGGCGCCACCTACTGAGTCCCTGGCCTGCGGAGGCACGCACCTGCTGAATCCGGCGCCCGTCCCGCCATCACTCATTTCGTGTATGGCGTGATCTCCGTCGCCGCTCCATCCCGGTGTGACCGTGCCGCCACCTACTGCAAGCGGTCTTCCTCAATCCCCGATGCAACCCTACAAAGCCTGCACAAGCTTCGCCAGCAGCGCCGTCCGGTCCGCAATACGGTCCATCAGGATGCTTTCTTCCGGGGCGTGGGCCCCTTCACCGACGCCCCCCAGCCCGTCCAGCGTCGGCACGCCCAATGCCGCGGTGAAATTGCCGTCCGAGGCCCCCCCGGTGGCCGATTCCTCCAGCTCCACTCCTAGCTCAGCCGCCAGCTCCCTGGCCTTCTGAAACAGGCGGACGGTCCCCGGCGAGCGCTCCATGGGCGGCCGGTTGAGTCCCCCGGAGACATGAATCCGGCAGCGGCGATCCATCGGTCTTAGGGCACGGAACTTGCGATCCAGCCACACAGCATCCCTCAGCCGGGCGATCCGCGCATCCACCTGGGCCCAGGCCTCGGGCGCCACGACATTGCTCCGGCTGCCCCCGGAGATCACGCCGGGGTTCACCGTGACGCCCCGATCCAGCCGCGTGAACGCCGCAATCCGTTCGATCTGCCGCGCCAGCTCGACAATCGCGCTGGCTCCGGCAGCAAAGTCGATGCCCGAGTGCGCCGCCACGCCCTCCACCCGGATCTCATACAGCCCCACGCCCTTGCGGGCCGTCTTCAATTTGCCCTCCAGGCCGGTGCCGGGCTCGAGCACCAGCACCGCGTCGCTGCGGCGCGCCTCGCGCTCCGTAACGGCGCGCGAGCTCGCGCTGCCAATCTCCTCATCCGCATTCAGCAGCAGCGTAACGCGCCGCCCCACCGGCAGCCCTAGCTCGCGCAGCGCCCGCATCGCGAACACGAAAAAGGCAATGCCCGATTTCATGTCCAGCACCCCAGGCCCCCACAGCCGTCCCCGCGCCCGCCGGAACGGCATCTTCCGAAGCGTACCCACCGGCCAGACCGTGTCGAGATGGCCCAAAACCAGAATGCGCCCCTGCTTGCGGTTTCCCGGAAGGTCAAAGTCACAGCGGAGATGACCCCCGCGCAGTTTCCGCGTCCTGCCCAGCCCCTCAACGCGCGCCGCCACCAGTTCGGCCATGCGCCCCAGAGCCGCCGCGTCGCCGCTCGGCGATTCGCAGCACACCAGCTCGCCGATCAGCTCCACAATCTCCTGTTGCCGCGCGCGCACATGGCCAAGAATCCGATCCATCGCCTGTTATAATAACGGGACTGAATGGCCGCGCTGGAGATCCTGGAAATCCGCGACATCCTGCCGCACCGCTATCCGTTCCTGCTGGTCGACCGCATTATTGAGCTGGGGCAGGACCGCATCGTAGGCATCAAAAACGTCACCGCCAACGAGCCCTTTTTCGCCGGCCATTTTCCGGACTTCCCGGTGATGCCCGGCGTCCTCATCATCGAAGCCATGGCGCAGGTGGCCGGCGTCCTGGTGCTCCGCCGGCTCGAAGACCGCGACAAGAAGCTGGTCTTCCTCGCCTCCATCGAGCAGGCCAAATTCCGCAAGCCGGTCGTACCCGGCGACCAGCTCCGCATCGAAATGGTCGTCGATAAGCTCAAGGCGACGGTCGCAAAGATGAGCGGCAAGGCCACCGTCGATGGCGTGGTGGTCGCCGAGGCGACGGTGATGTGCAAGCTGGGGCAGAAGGCCGACACTCCCGTGCCGGAGCCCGCGCTGCGCTGATTCCCGTCACATGCCGATCCACCCCACTGCGATCGTCGATCCCTCGGCCCGGATCGACGACACCGCTGAGATCGGCCCCTACGCCGTCGTCGGCGCCGAGGTCGACATCGGCGCCCGCACGCGCCTCATGGCGCACGTGTACCTGGAAGGGCCTACCTGGATCGGCGAGGACAATATCTTCTATCCCTTCTCCACCATCGGCGTCGCCTCGCAGGACCTCAAGTACAAGGGCGAGCGCGCCGAAACTCGCATCGGCAGCCGCAACCGCATCCGCGAATTCGTCACCATCCACCGCGGCACCCAGGGCGGCGGCCTCCTTACCCGCATCGGCAATGACAACCTCCTCATGGCTTACGTGCACGTCGCCCACGACGTTCATGTCGGCGATCACACCATCCTCGCCAACGGCGTTACCCTCGGCGGCCACGTCGTGGTCGGCGACTGGGCCGTCATCGGCGCCTTCAGCGGCGTCCACCAGTTCTGCCGCGTCGGCCGCCACGCAATGGTCGGAGGTTACTCCGTCATCACGCGCGACGTCGCCCCGTTCTCGATGACCGTCACCGAGCGCGAGGCCAAGGTCTTCGGAGAGAACAAGACCGGCCTCGAGCGCCGCGGCTTCCCCGCCGCCACCATCCACAGCCTGCACAGGGCCTTCCGGCTCCTCACGCGCTCGAATCTCAATACCTCGCAGGCCATCGAGCGCATCCGCAGCGAAATCGACGCCTGCCCCGAAGTCGATGAGCTGGTGCGCTTCATCGAGTCCTCCGAGCGGGGCGTCATCAAATAACCGATGAAATACGGCCTCATCGCCGGTAGCGGCCGCTTCCCGATCCTCGCCCTCAAAGCCGCCCGCGCCCTCGGCCATCAGGTCGTCGCCATCGGCATCAAGGAGGAGGCCTCGCCGGAAATCGAGCCGCTGGCGTGGCGCTGCCACTGGATCTCCCTCGGCCAGCTTTCCCGCCTCATCGAGATCCTTCACCAGGAGGGCCTTTCCGAGGTCATGATGGCCGGTCAGGTCAAGCACGCCAGCATCTTCTCCTCCATTCGGCCCGACTGGCGCCTGGTCAAAATGCTGGCGGAGCTGCCCGCCAAGAATACCGACGCCCTCATCGGCGGCGTCGCCGGCATCCTCGAGAAAGAGGGCATCCGCCTCGCCGACTCGACCGCCCTGCTCAAACCGCTGCTCGCCGATCCCGGCCCGATGACCCGCCGCCAACCCTCTAAAGACGAGGAGGCCGACATCCAATACGGCCGCCGCATCGCCAACGCCCTCGCAGCCTTCGACGTCGGCCAGAGCGTCGTCATCGCCGATCGCGCCTGCGTCGCCGTCGAGGCCATGGAAGGCACCGATGCCGCCCTGCGCCGCGCCGCCGCAATCACCCGCCACCGCCCGCTCCGCCTCGTCAAAGTCTCGCGGCGGCGCGCTCACCTGCTCTTCGACGTCCCCGTCGCCGGCACAGAGACCGTCCGCGTCATGATCGAGACCAACACCACCGCCCTCGCCGTCGATGCCGGCCGCACCCTGCTGCTGGACCGCGACCAGATGCTCCAACAAGCCGACCGCGCCGGAATCACCATCGCCGGCTACGCCCCGGAAGACTGAGCCGGCGCCGCCAGCCCCGCAATCGTCCCCAGCAGCTCCTCCGCCTGTATCGGCTTCGAAATATAGCCATCCATGCCCGCCCTCCGGCAGCGCTCGACCTCTCCCTCCATCACGTTCGCCGTCATCGCAATCACCGGTGTTCGCCGCCCCGTCCCCACCTCAGCCACGCGGATCGCCGCGCACGCCTCCAGCCCATCCATCCCCGGCATCTGCACGTCCATGAGAACGACGTCAAACCGCCCCCCGCGAAACGCCTCCACTGCCGCGCCCCCGTCTCCCACCGTGACCACCGCATGGCCCGCCTTCTCCAGCAGCCGGGCGGCGACCTTTTGGTTAACCAGATTGTCCTCGGCCACCAGTATTCGCAGCTTCGGGGCGGAGACCGTGCCCACCGCCTCAGCGCTGCCGTCCGCCGGAGCCGGGCCCTCGCACCGGGGCAGACCAAACAGCGCGGTAAAGTGGAACGTGGCGCCGCAGCCCTCCTCGCTCTCGACCCAGATCCGCCCGCCCATCATCTCCACCAGCCGCCGGCAGATGGCCAGGCCCAGTCCCGTACCACCGTGCCGGCGCCTCGTCGACCCGTCGGCCTGCCGGAAAGCTTCGAAGATCACCTCGTGCTTGTCCGCCGGAATCCCGATGCCCGTGTCCGACACCGAAAAATGAAGCTCCACCCGATCTTCGTTCACCGCACCCGCAGCCGCCCGCACTTCGATGCGCCCCCGCTCCGTGAACTTGATCGAGTTGCCGATCAGGTTCAGCAGCACCTGCCGCAGCCTGCCCGCATCCCCGACTATCCACTCCGGCGCCCCGGCATCGACCTCCCAAACAAGCTCCAGCCCTTTCTCCCGGGCGCGGATCAACAGCAGCAGCCCCGCCCCCTCAACGCATTCCCACAGGCGGAATTCCTCATGCTCCAGCTCCAGCCGGTTCGCCTCGATTTTCGAGAAATCCAGCATGTCGTTCAGCAGCTCCAGCAGCGACTCGGCCGACGAGCGCGCAATCGTCAACAGCTCCCGCTGCTCGCGGTTGAGCTGCGTCGCCAGCACCAGCTCCGTCATCCCCAGAATGCCGTTCATCGGTGTCCGGATTTCGTGACTGAGGTTGGCCAGAAATTCGCTCTTGAGTTTGCTCGCCTCCTCGGCCCGCGCCTTCTGGAACGCTAGCTCGCGCGTTCGCTGCTCCACCGCCGCTTCCAGCCGCTTCTGCTCCGCCAGCAGCCTCCGCATTCGGAAATCCAGGTACCAGCGCGCCCCCAGGATTACGAAAACCGCCGCCACACCCTGAAACCACCACGCCGTCCACCAGGGGGGGACAACAATAGTCGAGAACCGCGCCGCGCGAGCCCCCAATGGCTGCGCTACGGCTGGACTGTTCAAGCCCTCTGGCCGCCCGCAACGAGCGACGCTGTCACTTTGCCCCGCCACGGCGGCCGATAGCAGCACGGCGGCTGTGAGGACTGCGAGTAACCGGGTGACCAAGTAATCTTTTCGGCCGGTTGCGACCTTCCCTATAAACTATAACTTGGGCTGCACCGTGCGTGCGGCCTGGAGCCCAGCCGCCGTGGAAAAAGTCCGAATCGCCGTGGTCGGCGCCGGCGCCTTCGGGCGCAATCACCTCCGGGTGTTGAGCGGGCTGCCGCAAGCTGCGCTGGTCGCGGCCGTCGACACCGACGCCGAACGAGCCGGGCGCGCGGCGGCCGACTATGGCTGCCGCGCCCTCACCGACTGGCGCCGGCTCGCCGGGCTCGTCGACGCCGCGGTCGTCGCGACCCCCACCACCACCCATGCCGAGATCGGCTGCGGCCTCATGGAAGCGGGCGTGGATGTGCTGGTTGAGAAGCCCATCGCAGCCGACCTGACCTCCGCTGACCGCCTCGCCGGCGCCGCCGCGCGCCTCAAACGCATCCTCCAGGTAGGCCACCTGGAAAGCTTCAACCCCGCCGTCGAAGCCCTGCGTGACGCCGTCCGCCTGCCCCTGTTCTTCGAAATCCACCGCCTCAGCGTCTTCACACCCCGCAGCCTCGACGTCGACGTCGTCCTCGACTTGATGATCCACGACATCGACATCGTCCTCTCGCTCACCCAACGAACTCCCTGCGAGGTCCGCGCCGCCGGTATCTCGATCCTCTCCCCGAAAGTCGACATCGCCAACGCTCGCCTCGCCTTCGAATCCGGCTGCGTCGCCAACCTCACCGCCAGCCGCGTCTCCACCGACCGCGTCCGCAAGCTCCGTCTGTTCCAGCCGCACGAGTACATCTCAGTGGACTATCAGCGCCAGGAGGCCGTCGTCATGACCCCGGGACAGGATCGCCGGATTCGCTTCCGTACGCTCCCGGTCTCCAAAGCCGAGCCCCTCCGGCGGGAGCTCGAGGCCTTCCTGGACTGTGTCCACACACGCAGCCGGCCCCGCGTCAGCGGGCCCGAGGCCTCCGCAGCGCTCAAGGTGGCGCTGGAGATCCTTGCTAAAATCGAGGAGCACGGAAAGGTCGTTGCCCGCTCTATTTCAATGGCTTCGCAGGCTGGCCAAAGCAGCGGACCCGGCAGCCGATAACCGCGCCTGCTCGCGCCCGTCCAACATTCTGGCGTTAGAGCTCATGAAATCGCTCGCTGGCGCTGCCCCAGACCCGACTGCCGCCGGCGAGCCTCTGCGTGTGCCCAGCCGCTTGCGCCGCTATCAGCCCCGCCCCCGCCTCCGTTTCCTCACCAACTCCGCCGAGTCCGTTCCGGACCTTGACCTGCTGTTGCGTCTCGAGCACGGCCAACTCGGCCGCCGGCGCCTCTGGCAAGCAGCCCTCGGCTCAGCCCTCCTCCACCTCGCCGTGATCCTCGGGGTCCTGTCGCTGCCTCCCGGGCGGATCATTCAACCCGAGCGGACTCAGATCGCGCTGCGCTTCCGCGATCCCACCACCCTGGTGGCGCCGCCGCCCGAACTGCTGCGGCAGCTTACCGGAAGGCCCGAATTGACACTGGAGCAGCTCATCAGGGGGCCCGGCGCTCCGCCTCGCGCGTTCGAACTGCCTCCCGCCCCACCCGAGCCTGCGCTACCCCCGTCCGGGCCTCCACCGTTGATTGAGCCGCCCAAGCTCGGCCCGCTCGGAAAAGGCCCCGCCCCCTCCCCCGAGCCCCCCTTCCCCTCAGCGCTGGCGGACGCCGCAGCGCCGCCTCAGATCCAGCCAAGCCAGGAACGGCCCAAATTGGCCTTCGAGAGCGTAGGCCCAGGCGGCTTCTCAAGCTCCGCAGCCACACCCGCCACCGGTCTGCGTCCCGGCGGCGCACCCTCCGGCATCCAGCGGCCGCCCGCCTCCATCGAACAGGTAATCGAGGAGGTCGTCCGAAGCGGTGGCGGCAGCAAGGGCTTGGTCATCGGAGATATAGAGCTCCCCGGCGGCATCGTCGAGGCCCGGAGTATCCCCCCCTCCCCCGGCAACGCCGGCAGCAACATCGAACTGCTCAGCGACCCCAGAGGGGTCGACTTCCGGCCCTACCTCATCCGGGTGCTTTCCGCCGTCCGGCGCAACTGGCTGGTGGTGATGCCGGAAAGCGCGCGCCTCGGCCGCCGTGGCAAGGTCGTTATCCAGTTCGCCATCAACCGCTCCGGCCACGTCCCTAAGCTGGTGATTGCCGTCCCGTCCGGTGCAGAAGCCCTGGACCGCGCCGCAGTGGCCGGCATCAGCGCCTCAAACCCTTTCCCCCCGCTGCCGCCGGAGTTCACCGGTGACGAAATCCGCCTCCAGTTGAATTTCCTCTACAACATCAAGCGCTGACCACCGCCCGCCTCGCTGTGCTATCCTTCTTCCAAAGCCCCCCTGAGAAGGGGACCAGTAAGTTACAATTCCAGGGTCAATTCCGACCGACACGGCGAAAGGGCGCTCGCGCGAGCGCCCTTTCCTTTTCCTGCCTTGTCGGCCGCTTACACGTCCAGATTCCGGACCTCCAGCGCATTCTCTTCGATGAACCGCCGCCGGTCCTCGACGCTTTCCCCCATCAGCGTCGAGAAGATCTCATCGCTCTCCACCAGGTCCCGCAACTCCACCCGCAGCAACGTCCGGGTTTCCGCATTCATGGTCGTCTCCCACAGCTGCTCCGCGTTCATCTCCCCCAAGCCCTTGTAGCGCTGTACCTGGCAGTCGCGCATGCCCTCCGCCTTCATGTGCGACAGCAGCTCCCGCCAGTTCTCACGCGTTTCCGCCCGCCCGTCCTTGCTGACGCTGAACGGAGGCCGGTTATAACGATCAATCTCACCCGCCAGCTTCCGCAGTCGCCGGTACTCGGGCAGCGCCGTTAACTCCAGATCGATGTACCGCGGGGCGTTCGTGGCATCCCGGTAGACGAGCTTCCAGGCCGAATGTTCCTCGTCCGGGGCGAGCTCCGGCGTAAGCCCGGCGGCCCTCAGCGCCTCCATGACGGGCCGCAGCGCTTCCTTCGTGGCAAAGTGTTCCTTGGCGTCAATAGCCAGTCCCGGACTGGCGATCACCTCGACAACGCGCCCTTCCCGCAGCCGGCGCTCCACACGCTGGAAGATCTGCTGGTACTCATCCAGCGCCATCAAGAACTTGCGCAGCTCCGTCCCCTCCTAATCCGTCGCCCCATCGGCAAGCCGAACGGTCATGTTCTCCGTAGCTCGCCGCAGAATCTCCCGCGTAAACTCCTGCTCGTTCTTGATGTACTTCTCTGTCTTGCCTTTGCGGATCCGGTACAGCGGCGGCTGGGCTACAAACACGTGCCCGCGCGTGATGAGCTCCTGCATGTGCCGGAAGAAAAACGTCAGCAACAGGGTCCGAATGTGCGACCCGTCCACATCCGCGTCGGTCATGATGATGATCTTGCCGTAGCGAAGCTTCGAGATGTTAAACTCCTCGGCCCCAATGCCCGTGCCAATGGCCGTGATCATCGATCGGATCTCGTCGTGGCTCAGCATCTTGTCGTAGCGGGCCTTCTCCACGTTCAGGATCTTGCCCTTCAGCGGCAGAATCGCTTGATAGCGGCGGTCCCGCCCCGTCTTGGCCGTGCCGCCCGCCGATTCGCCCTCCACCAGGAAAAGCTCACACCGCGCCGGATCCCGCTCCTGGCAGTCGGCGAGCTTCCCGGGCAGGCCGCCCGAGTCCAGAGCGCCCTTCCGGCGCGTCAGATCACGAGCCCGGCGCGCGGCCTCGCGGGCGCGCGCCGCTTCAATCGCCTTCGAGACGATCTTGCGCATGACCGCCGGGTGCTTGTCGAAGTACTCCCCAAGCTTCTCGTTGACGAACTGCACGACGTAGCCTTGGATGTCGCTGTTGAGCTTGCCCTTGGTTTGCCCCTCGAACTGAGGCTGCGGCAGCTTGACGCTGATGACCGCGGTCAGTCCCTCGCGCACGTCATCGCCGGTGAGGTTTTCCTTCACATCCTTAAACAGGCCCGCCTGCTGGCCGTAGTAGTTGATGGTCCGTGTCAGAGCGCTGCGGAAGCCGCTGAGGTGGGACCCGCCGTCAATCGTGTTGATGTTGTTGGCAAAGCTAAACACCGTCTCGTTGTACTTGTCGTTGTATTGCAGGCCTACTTCCATGTACAGCGTGCCGTTCGGCAGTTCCCGCTCGCCTTCAAAGTAGATCGGCGAGTCGTGTAGTACATTCTTGCCCCGGTTGAGGTGCTTGATGAACTCTGAGATGCCCCCGCTGTACTGAAACTCGTGCGACCTGACCGGATCCGTGCGCTCGTCAGTGAGCGTAATTCGCAGCCCCTTGTTTAAAAAGGCCAGCTCCCGAAGCCGTTGCGATAGCGTGTCGAAGTTGAACTCGATGACCTTTATGATCGTCGCATCCGGCCGGAATGTGATCCGCGTTCCGGTTTTCCTCCCGGCCTTGCCGATCCTTTCGATGCGTGCCTTCGGCATGCCTCGCTCGTACTCCTGGTACCAGACACCCCCATCACGCCAAATCTCCAACTTCAGCCATTCCGACAACGCGTTCACGCAACTGACGCCTACCCCGTGCAGACCGCCGGAAACCTTGTAGCTCTCCGAGTCGAACTTCCCGCCGGCATGCAGCTTCGTCATGACTACCTCGGCGGCCGACACCTTCTCCTCCGGATGCATGTCAACGGGAATCCCCCGGCCATTGTCAACCACCGTCACGGAGTTGTCGATATGGATCGTCACATCGATCTTCGTACAGTAGCCGGCCAGAGCTTCGTCAACGGAGTTGTCCACGACCTCGTAGACAAGGTGGTGTAGCCCATATTCGCCTGTGGAGCCGATGTACATCGCCGGGCGCATTCGTACGGCCTCCAGGCCCTGTAACACCCGAATGCTGCGCGAATCATACGCCCTATCAGCGCTGACGTTAATCTGATTGCTGCTCATACCTCGTCCCTGTGGCCACCTTTCTGTCAACCCCTGCGAATGTGCTAGATCCTCATCGGCATCACCACGTAACGGTACACGTAGTCCGGTTTCTCCCCTGCCGGCCTCAGCTCACCGGCGCTGCTTGCATCCCGGAAGCGGAAAATGATCTCGTCCTCGCTCACGGCGCGCAGGAATTCGGTGAGGTACTGCGCGTTAAAGCCGATCTCCACCCTGGGGCCCTCATAGATCACCGGTATGGTCTCCTCTGATTCCCCGGTATCCGAAAGCGACGAGTGCACCCTGACCTCACCCGGGGAGAAGTGGAGCCGGATTGCATGTGACCGCTCGTCGGCAAACTGCGCTACCCGCTCCACCGTCTCCCGAAGCTCCTCTCGCCGGATACGAACGGCATGTGGGTGCTCAGACGGCAGCACTCGCTCGTAGTCCGGGAAGCTCCCGGTTAACTTCCGGCTGATCAGCAATCGCTCACCGGAGCGGAAGAACAGGTGATTCTCGTCCCCACAAAACTCAACCTCTTCTTCGGGCTCGAGATCTTGCGTCAGCTTCTGAAGCTCCACCATCGCTTTCTTCGGTACCAGCGCCCGGTAGCCGACCGATTCGCGACCGAAACTCACAGGCATTTCACACAACGCCAGCCGATGGCCGTCTGTCGCCACCATGATGAACCGGTCCGGCTTGATCACCATGAGCGCACCATTCAGTGTGAAACGCGACTCCTCCGCCGATATCGCGAAAATCGTCCGGACGATCGTACTTGACACCACACCCGCCGGAATGCGTACCAGCGTCTCCGGCATCGGCGGCAGCTCCGGGAAGCTTTCCCGAGACATACCCGCGATCCGCGTCCGAGACCTCCCAGCCACCAAGCTCGCCCAGTGATTCTCGCCAAACTTTACGACAATCCCACCCTCCGGCAGCAGCCGAACGTAATCCAGCAACCGCCGAGCAGGGATCGTGCCCGCACCAGACCGCTTGACATCGGCGGCACACGAGCACCGAATCCCTAGCTCCAAGTCCGTCGCCGTCAGAGCGATCTGCCCTCCGCCGGCCTCAATGAGCACGTTGGAAAGAACAGGGATAGTCGTCTTCCTCTCAACCACGCCCTGTGACAGGCTGAGCTCACGGACCAGATCTGCCTTGTCAACAACGAATTCCATTCAAGCAGCCTCCAGCTCGGCTGATCCTTCACGAGTCCTGAAGCATCTGTTTCAGGGTCTCGGGTCATTTGGACCTGTGGAAACGTGAATATCCTTCTAAATTATACCAAATACGTGGTTTCCCGTGCCTTGGCGCAGTGCAAACCTCATGTGTGCCTGTTCACGGACTCGAGCTCTTCTCGGTAATCCGCGATGGGGCACCAGCGTCTCGGACGGGCATCTGTGGAAAGTCTTCCAAGCCTATTGAATTGAGTCGATTATGCTGTGCAGGAGCCTGTTCAGATCTTGGTCCTTCTGACGCTGGCGGTCGATCTTGTGGATCGAGTGCAGGACCGTCGTGTGGTGCTTGCCCCCGAACGCACGCCCGATCTCCGGAAGTGAGGCAGAGGTGAGCTCTTTGGCCAGGTACATGGCGATCTGCCGGGGGTAGGCGATGCGGCGTGCGTTGCTCTTCTGCCGAAGCTGAGACGGTTGCAGTGAGAACCGGTCCGCGACGTGCCGGATTATGCAATCGATCGAGATTCGCCTCTCGTTACCGAGGCTGAGGTGCCGCAGCGCCTGCTTAGCCATGTCAAGGTTGATCGGCGTGTCGCTCATCGACGAACAAGCGATCAGCTTCGTCAGCGCACCCTCAAGCTCACGTACGTTCGACTTCATACGCGTCGCGATAAATATCCTAACGTCTTCGGGAAGATGTACACCTTCCATCTCCGCCTTACGGTCGAGAATCGCAATCTTGGTCTCCAGGTCCGGCGGCTGCACATCTACCATCAGACCCCACTCAAACCGGGACCGCAGCCGGTCTACCAATCCCGGCGTGTCCTTCGGAGGCGAGTCGCTGGACAGCACAATTTGCTTCTGGCATTCGTACAGCTCATTAAATGTGTGGAAGAACTCCTCCTGCGTGCGCTCTTTGTTCGCCAGTACATGCACATCGTCGACAAGCAAGATATCAGCCATCCGGTAGTACTGGTGAAACAGCGGCATCCGGTCCTTACGAATGCACTGGATGAGCTGATTCATGAACCGCTCACTCGTGGTGTATACGATCCGGAGACCGCAGAACTTCTCAGCTAGCGAGTGGCCGATAGCATGCATCAGGTGCGTCTTCCCCATCCCCGTCCCGCCATAAATGAACAGCGGGTTATAAGTCCGGGCAGGCGCGCTCGCAACCGCCTTGGCGGCCGCGTGTGCAAACTGATTGCACGACCCTACGACGAACGTTTCAAACCGGAACCGCGGGTTGAGTCGGGGTGGGGCCAACGGTGACAGCAGCTCATCAGCTTCCCCCTGCTGGTAGTGAGTGCCCCATGACGGCGACCGCGGCAGCTCACAGACCACCGACCGGCAAGGCAAGCCCAACTCCCGGGCGGTTTCCACAATCATCGAGCTGTACTCATCCTCAATCCACTCCTTGGTCTCTGCGTCGGGTACGGCAACCCTCAGAGTCTCCCCATCGGCAGCGATTAGGGAGGTTTTCTCCATCCAGTTCTGATAACTTTCCGAGCTCAGCTTAGCAGCCAGCCCGCGCCTGATCTCCTCCCAGTAGTCCATAGCGTTGGCCACTCCGTGGAGTCCGCACTAATCTCCCACACTTTTTCCACAGCCTGTGGATAACCGCTCTCGATGCTGCCGGCGTTGGCGTTGTTCGAAAGGCGCCAGCGCCGCTCCTCGTGCCGGTGTGCGGATGCCCGCGGAAACTTAGTCTACCACAGCCGCATGGCCCGGCAAGCAGAAATTTAAAGAAATCGTAAACCATTTGAAATCATTGCGCTGGGGCCGGACTTTGGCGACTCCTACCACTGTAGTTTTTCGGCTCCCGGTCGGCGCCTCTATCCCCTTGGTCTATAAGTAGATACGCTGCACACGCTCGCTGATGCCACACAACACGCTGTAGGAAATCGTGCCGGCCAGGCGCGCAACCTCCTGCGCGTCCATATGCACGCCGCCCTCGGCCCCGAGCAGCGTCACCGGATCTCCGACCTTCACAGAGCCAGCCTGCGTGAGGTCAATTGCCGTCAGGTCCATCGACACTGCTCCCACAATCCGCACCAGCCGCCCGCCCGCAATCACTTTCCCCCTGTTGGAGAGACGGTGAGGAATCCCATCGGCGTAGCCGGCAGCTAAAATCCCCACTCTCATAGCCCCGGGCGCCCGAAACATCCCCCCGTAGCCGATCAAAGCCCCCGCCGGCACCTGCTTGATCTCCAGCACCGTCGCTTTCCACTCAAGCGCCGGTCGAACCTTCAAACGAACCGGCGGCGCATTGCCGGTCACCGGTGAGATGTAACCGTATATAGCGTGTCCCGGACGTACCATATTCCGCCACGCCTCACGCCGGCCGTAGGCGACAGGGACCGTGGCCGACATGTGGCAATACGCGGGCCGGATCCCCTGAGCCTCCAGCTCGGCCGCCACTGCGTCAAACTGTGCAATCTGGCGCTCGGTCTGGTCCAAATCATAGCGGGGGGCAGAGGCAAAGTGCGTCATGAGCCCTTCCAGCCGCGCAAAACGAGCCCGCCGGACGGCTGCGGCGATCTCGGCCGCGCTAGCCAAGGTCCCCAGCCGCCCCATTCCAGTGTCCAGCTTGAGGTGGAAGGGGAAGGGCCTGCCTCGCTGCGCTGCCATCCGGTCCAGCTCCGACACCGCCTCCAGCGAGTGGATCGCCGGCGTCAGTGAGTGTTCGAATAGCGCCTCCCGCTCCCACGGAAGGAAATCCGCCATTACCAGGATCCGCGTCTTTATTCCTGCCACGCGGAGCGACACACCCTCCTCCACGCTCGACACGGCAAGCCACTTCACCCCCTCGCCCTCCAGTAGCCGCCCCACCTCCACTGCCCCGTGCCGGTACGCATCAGCCTTCACAACCGGCATCACCTCGACAGTTGGCCCGACGAGTTGCCGCACAGCCCGGTAGTTGTCCACAATGCGCTGCCGCGACACCTCGACCCACGTCCGGTATCGCACGGCCCTCATCGCTTCCGGCCGGCAACCAGCCTCTCGAACAAAGTCTCGTAGGCTGCCGTCACAGCCTCCCAGCTATACCGCTCCCGCACCCTCTCCTCAGCTCGTCGCCGCCATCGTTCACGCTCTTGTTCCCGCATTTCCAGCACCACCCTGATCTTCTCCACTAGGTCATCCTCAAATGGAATCCCAGCGCCCCCCGCCACTTCCTCATTCTCCGGCGTCCGCAAATACAGCGTCAGCGCTCTCCTGCCCATGGCCTCGATCAGGGCCGGGTGCGTCCCGCCGACCTCGGTGGCGTGGATGTAAGCGAAGCAGTGAGAAATCAACTCGTGATAACCGGTCCCATAGATCGCCCCCGGCATCACGATCCGTGGATCGCTCGTCTGCCGGACTAGGCGGATGTACTTGCGCGCGTACGGAGCGTCACCCACCAGCGCCAGCTTGAAATCGGTCTCGACGCGCTCGAATGCTTGCCGAACCATCAGCGCGTTGTTCTCCGGTTCCATTCGGCTCACGTACAGGAAGTAGCGCCTCGGTTCAAGCCCGAGCTCCCCGAGCACAGCCGCCGTGCTCACCCTGCCGGTCTCTGCACCGTAGGGAATGAAGACGGATTCCTTCCCAAACCTGCACCGGTAGTACTCCTGGATCGTTTTAGCGTCGGTGACGACTTCAGTCGGGCAGAACGTCGAAAGCCATTCCGACAGCCCGTACCAGAGGCGGCCCGCCACGCTCCACTTCTTCCTTCGCCGCTCCAGCCCGTCCACGTTGAGCACAATGGGAATTCCGGCCAAGCGCGGGAGCCATGTCAGGACTGCATTCGCTGCGTTGCAGTACAGACCCGCGTCCACCCGCCGCACCAGCAGGTGGAGGGTGGAAAGCGTCGTGTGCGCGAGGGTATCAAAGTACTTCTGGCGGATCGTCGGCAGGTACACCAGCTCGGCGCCCTGGTAGCGCGGCTCGGGATGCCGCTCACGGCAGTAAACCCTGACCTGGTGACCCCGCTGCACCAGCCGCCGTGAAAGCTCCTCAGCGAACGTTTCAAACCCGCCGTAGCGGGCCGGGATGCCGCGAGTGCCGGCGACCGCAATCCGCATCAGCCGCGGGATGCCCGGACCCGGGCGTGGAGCCGTGCCGACGGCTTCGGCGCAGGACGGCTGGCCGGCACGTAGGAGAACCAGCGCGCCATGTAGGAATCGCTGGCGCGCCGCTTCTTCATGATCTCGCGGCGCTTCTCGATGACGCGCCGCCAATTCTTCACCAAGTACCAGAACGCCTTCAGAGAACTGTGCTCCCGCAGCAGGCAGCAGCCCAGAACAACCACGTCGCGGAATGTGATCGACAACCAGTTCCGCCGGTACAGATCCGGAGTCATGTTCTTGATCCGCATCAGGAACCGGTTCTTGACCGAGTGCATATTGATCACCGGCGGCAGCGCTCGGCGGTTGCCCGGCAGCACCTTCCGGACGTGATATCCCCGCGCCCGGGGCGTGTAGATGCAGCGCCAGCCCATGAGCTGCGCGCGCCACGCCACGTCGGCGTCTTCCCGGTAGACGAAGAAGTCCGGATCGAAAAACTCACCGTTAATGGTGATGTCGTCGATCATCTCCCGCCTGTAGAGCGCCGCCGCCGCCGTGGCGCCAAAGACATACTCGAAGTTCAGGTAGTGTCCGTTGTCGCATTCCTGGCTGCCGCGGTCCAGGTGACGCAGCATCGGGTTGAAGTAGATTCCGGTCGAATCAACAACGGGCTTCTCCGGAATCTTGAAGTCGGGCGTCAGCGTCAGCAGCTTGCCGCAGACGGTGCCAACCTTGCGGTCGATGTAACCCGCCTCGACCAGGGCCGGAACAAACGTCGGCAAAAGCAGCACGTCGGGATTCAGCGTGAGCACCCAGTCCCCCGACGACAAGGCAATGGCCTGGTTTTGGGCGGCTGCAAAGCCCACATTCTCGCTGTTGTAGATAATCCGGCAGCGGTCTTCGAACTGCTCGAGGATGTCCACGGTGCCGTCCGTCGAGGCGTTGTCAACAACGATGACCTCCAGGTTGGGGTATCTCTGTTCCAGGACGGATTCCAGACAGCGCTTGATGAACCGGCCGCTGTTGTACGTCACGATCGTGACAGAAACGAGGTCGTCGTAGGACATGAAAACGAACTTGCCTTAGTGTTCTCGCTCCAGTTCCATTGAGCTTGTCGCAGTCGCGGCCACGAACCCGTCAGTCTGAGCCGGCCGCCCGTCCAGGAGGAATGCCCAGGCCAGCCGGACGACTCGGGCGTAGCCGTGCAGCGACGCCCATCGCCGCTCCGCCAACAGCCGGACCGGCATCCGCACGAGCGAGCCCGCAATCACCGCCGCACAGACCAACTTCCGCGCACCGTAGCCAAAATGCTTGGCCGCGTACGTAAGCAGGCTACCATACCAGTAACGCTCCCGGCATCCCGCCGGCAGCCGCCTCACCGACTGCCCGCCAACGTGCCGGGCGGCCGCCTCCGGGATGTAGCAGACACGGTAGCCCAGCCGGCGAGCGCGCAGCAGATAGTCGACATCTTCGAACCAAAGCGGATGGAACCGCTCGTCCATCCCCCCCAACTGGCGCCAAACATCGCGGCGGATCATCAGAAACGCCCCGGCCGGTTGCTCCACCTCCGACCGCCGGCTCAGATCCAAGTCGAGGCAGCGGTACCGGCGATTTACCGGATTGGAAGGCCAGACGCGATTCGCGCCCAGCGCCTCAAGCATCAACGTCAGCGGCGTCGGGAACCGGCGCACCGAAAAACCCCTCTGCGGTATGCCCTGTCCATCCACCAGCCGGCCCGCCGCCGCTGCCACCCTCGGATCCTGGCAGGCCTCGGCTAATGCCGCAACCGGCGTCAGCAGCACCGTGTCCGGGTTCAGCAGCAGCACCAGGTCCGTCTCGAGCACGCCGATACCTTGATTCACCGCTGCGGCAAAGCCACGATTCTCAGTGTTGGCCACTAGTCGCACGGTCGGGTAGCGCCGAACCTCGGCGGCCGTCCCATCGCTGGACCCGTTGTCAACCACCACCACTTCGGCCCCCTCCCGCATGGCCGCTTCCAGGCACGGACCGATCGTCTCCTTCGAGTTCCACGTCACAATGACGACGCCGATGCGGTTCATGTCAGGGCAAAGTACAAACGCCAGTACCAGTCAAAGCCGGTCAGTCTTTGTAACGAGTGGATTTCGCGCTCGCTCTCGCTGAGCAAGCCTCCGGCTGCCGGTGTCTGCCGGCCTTGGCGACGCACCCGGGCGAAAGCGCGCAGGCCTTCCAGTTTCCCTTTGCAATACGCCCAACCGGCCCCGTGAGACACTGCCAGCACACCCCACAACAACTGTCCCACCGCCACAGGCCAGAATTGCCGCATTATCCACCCCGTCGGGCAGTACTTGGCGATCAGTAGGAGCTGATTCCGCGCCAGCAGCCGCACCGCCTCCGGCGTCCACGCTCCGAGCGTGGCGCTGCCGGCGTGATGCGCCACCGCCGCCGGTACGTAGCGCCCCGCCCGCCCCGCCAGCGCGCAGCGGAGCCCAAAATCCACGTCCTCCAGGTACGATTCGAAATCTTCGTCCAGGTACCCGACCTCCTCGAACAGACTGCGCCGCAACACCGCGGCAGTGAACGGCGCGAACCGGATCTCCTTCTCCCCCGCCCACTGCGGTCCGTCCTTGCGGCCGCACCCACATCGCCACGTGCAGCCCGCCCGCGATACGCCGTCAAAGGTCCCGTCCAGTGTGTCGGTGCTTCCTAGGCGCAGGATCTTTCCCGTCGCAAACCAAGCACCGGATTCTTCCGCTGCCGAGATCAGCCGTTCGAGCCACACACGTTCCAACTCCACGTCGTTATTCACGACCGCCACCCAGTCCGATTTGCTCTGCCGAATCCCTTCGTTCACCGCCCGGCTGAAACCCGTGTTTCTGCCCATCTCGATTACCCGTGCCCCGGCCCGCAGCGCCACATCGACCGAATCATCATCCGAGCCATTGTCGATGACGAGCAGCTCTTGCGGAGGATAACTCTGCTCCAACAGGGACCGCAGCGCTTTCTCTAGCAGATCGCGGCGGTTCCAATTCGGAATGACAGCAGTGACGCTCACCATCGGGAGGGAAACGCAGGCGGGCCGACTCCAAGAATAACACGGAGCCGTCCCCGGGGCAATGACCGAGTCTCCGCGCTGGCACGTGCCCGCATCGGGGGACCGTTCAAGCCGTCGCCGCCCCCGAGCGGCCAGCCACCAGCGCCCGCCGCCGGCGGAAACGCTTCATCACCAGGAAGTAGAGATTATACAGGCCATCCCGCCAGGGGTTGAGCTTAGCCTCACCCAGCCGTGACGAGTACAGAATCGAGATCTCCGCAAAACGGATCCGGCGGTTGCGGAGAGCCTCGATCTTGATCTCTTGCGAGAACGCCATTCCGTCCGCGATCAGTTCCATGTCTTCCAGGATCGAACGGCGGAACACCCACATGCCTGACTGCGAGTCCCGTACCCAGCGAAAATACAGAATCGACATCGCCAGCGAAAGCACCAGGTTGCCGAACTTATGTTTCCGGCTCATCGCGCGAGGATCCCGCACGGGAAACCGTGAGGCATTCAGAAAATCTACTTCCAGGTGCAGAAATGCCTCCAGCAGGTACGAGATCGCGTCGGGAGGATAGGAATGATCACCGTCGAGCGTGACGACGATGTCGCCGGTGGCCTGCGAAAAGCCCTTCTTGTAGCTGCGGCCGTAGCCCCGAACCTCTTCGCGGATCACCTGAGCCCCAAGCGAGCGCGCCACCTCGGAGGTCCGGTCCGTGGAGGCGTTGTCGACCACGATCACCTGATCCACAAACGGGGGCATCCGGCGCAGTACTTGCTCGATGCCCTGCTCCTCGTTCAAACACGGGATGATGACCGTGATTCGCTGGCCTTTGTACAACCTGTTATTGTAGTCCGTCTTTTGCCTGAAACGGCGCGTCTGAGATAACGAGGTATGATGAGGAGAATGAAACCGGTCCTGGCAGCGCTCGCAGTGGGCCTCTCGCTGTCGGCCATGGCCGGAGCGGGCAGCGAATTGGCCCAGGTGCGCACCGTTTATCTGCTTCCCATGGGCAACGGCTTTGACCAGTACCTGGCGAACCAGTTGACGATCCAGAACGTCTTCGAGGTCGCGACCGAGCCGGGCAAGGCCGACGCAGTATTCACCGGTCAGATCGGACCCGACTTCGAGCGCAACTTCGAGCAACTTTATCCTCCAGCCCCCTCACCTGACACGCCCCGGGAGGAAGCCGGGGAAGAAACCGCGGAAGAAACCGGCGCTGGCGCCGTCAAGCGCGAGGCGCGAGTTCGAGCCGGTACCTTCGGTCGAGGCCGGGGGAATGTCTTCCTTGTTGACCGGCACACCCGCACCATCGTCTGGTCCACTTATTACACGCCGAAGAACACATCCGCTCAGGAACTCTTCAAGGCAGCCGAGCGCGTTGTCAACCGTCTGAAAAAGGCCCTTTCCGCCAACAGCGGAAGGTGACAGACTTTTCGGATGCCGCGCGCGAGAGGACGGAATTCCGCCCTTACGGCGCTTCTCCGGCAGGCTTGCCTTTCGGTTCGGCTGGACCCGGCCGAACGGGGGGGGGCTGGGCCGCCCCCGCAGGAGCGCTGACGATGGCTTTGCTGCTCACCGGCCGCACGATGTCGATGCTGCCTTTGAAGTAGGCGCCGTCTTCGATCGAGATGGCGGCGCTCTTTAAGTCACCGATCAGGTTCGCGGCTCTCCTGATCGTGACCTTCTCGCCGGCCTCGATGTTTCCGTGGACGGTTCCAAGAATCTCCACCTCGCGGGCCCGGATCGTGGCCTGGACTTTCGCGCTTTGGCCAACCGTGAGGCGGTTGGCCGGCAGATCGAGTGTTCCCTCGACCTCACCGTCGAGCAGAATGTCCTCTTGACTGAAGATCTGCCCTTTGATGACGGTCGACTTCCCGATCCTCGCCTCAACTTGCGTCGGGCGAGGCGAGGGTGTGATCGCAGAGCCAGGCTCCACACGCTCGGCTTTCACTTCCGCGGGGGCTTCAGTTTCGCGTTCGGGCCACGCTTCGTCTTTGCTTCTTTTCCACATATCCACTCCATGCCGGTGGCGCTGTCCCGCCGCCAGAATGCGTGACGGTGGAGCGCCCTCGCCTTAAGACTAACAGATTAGGCAGGTGCGCAATTCGACGCCTCGACGCCGCGCGATCTTCACGCGTGGCCGGTGCGGGCGCCGGTCGCAAAGCAGATTCCCCCCTCAGGCCGACATTCATCCCTTACAACGACGGGCCGCTCGTTCCCCCGCCCATGAGTTCTCAGCGTTGCTCTTGGGGGGTTGGCGCACCGGCGAGCGCGGGATATGATAATTCCTGGAAGAACTTCCGCCCCTCCGGAGAAGCGAATGCAAGACCTCAGGAAGTTCCGCCTGAGCGAGCTGCCAACCCCGCTCAAACTCGTCGTCAGCCTGACACTCGTCGCGCTTGGCGCGGGCTACGGTATCGCGCTAGCCAACCTCTACCTTACCTACAGTCTTACCGATGGCCAGCCGGGCTTGACGGTTTCGGATCTCAGACGCGCTTTTTACGGAAACCGCGACAACACGAAGCTCGCGGCGAAGATCCACGGAGGCAGCATGGAGCAGTTCCTGCCAGGAGCGGGCGATAAAGAGAAAATTCTGAGTTGGATTCAGGATGGCGCCCGGCGGGACAGCTATGAAGCCGTCGTGCGGCCGATCGTCAGTGAAAACTGCATTCGCTGCCACAATCCGCAAGGGCTCCAGCGATTCACGCCCTTGACCTCATACGAGGAGATCATGGTTGTGACGCAGATAGACCGCGGTGAGCCCGTCGCGCTCTGGGCGCGCGTCGCCCACACGCACATCCAAGCGATCGCACTGATTTTCCTGGTGCTGGGCTCGGCGTTCTCCCTGACGTCGCTTTCCTCCAGGACCAAGATTGTCATCGTGATCCTGCCTTTCGCTGCTGTGTTTGCCGACTTCGGCGCTAGGTTTCTGGCGAGGTATTTCCCGGGCGCCGTCTATGTGATGATCCCTTCTGGCACGGCGGTCGGTTCGTTGTTCGCCATCATGATTGCCGTCTCGCTGTACGACATGTGGATTCGTAAGGGCTAGAACTCTTGTTGAGGTGTTAAATATGAAACGTGTTTGTGAATTCTTACTACTCTCCTCCGCCGTGCTGGTATGCGGCTCGCTCATGACGGTCGGGTGCGCTCCTGACAAGACTCCCCCGCTGGCCCCTGATTCACCGCAACTGAAAGCATTCGCCCCCCTCCCGGGTGCGATGGAGTCTCCCAAGAACCCGATTACCGAAGAGAAAGTTGCGCTGGGCCGTATGCTTTACTACGATACGCGACTGTCTAAAGGACAGGACATCTCTTGCAACACCTGTCACCGGTTGGATAACTATGGCGTCGACAACGAGCCGACTTCGATTGGGCACAGGGGCCAGAGGGGAGACCGCAACTCGCCGACTGTTTACAACGCGGCCGGCCATTTCGCCCAGTTCTGGGACGGCCGCGCGGCCGACGTCGAGGAGCAGGCTAAGGGACCCATAATGAATCCCGTCGAGATGGCCATGCCATCGGAGGAGCAGCTCGTCCGGGTCTTAAAATCCATGCCGGACTACGTGGCCGCGTTCAAGGCCGCTTTTCCGGATGACAAGGACCCGGTCACCTATGACAACGTGGCAAGGGCGATCGGCGCGTTCGAGCGCAAGCTCCTCACGCCCTCCCGTTGGGACAAGTTCCTCGGCGGTGACGCCTCGGCCCTCACCCCCGCCGAACTTGGCGGCCTGAACGAATTCATCAGCGCCAACTGCCAGTCCTGTCACATGGGGCCGTACTTGGGCGGCAGCCTCTTCCAGAAACTCGGCGTCGTCAAGCCGTGGCCGGACACTTCAGACCTCGGAAGGTATAACGTCAGCGGAAACGAGGCCGACAAGATGATGTTCAAGGTACCGTCGCTGCGTAACATCGCGAAAACCGGGCCCTACTTCCACGATGGAAGTGTGAAAACATTGCCGGAGGCCGTCAGCGCGATGGCCGAGTACGAGGTCGGCAAGCAACTCACGCCGGACCAGGTCCAGGCGATCGTGGCGTTCCTTGACGCCCTGACCGGGGAGATACCGGCTGACTACGTCAAGCCGCCGGAGCTGCCGACGAGCACGCGACGGACACCGAAACCCGACCTTAGCGACTGAGGACCAACGGACCTGCTGAGCGCTGCGCGATGGGGCCTTTCGCGCGTTTCTCGGCCACCATGTGGCGATAGCCTGCCACCATTCGGCGGGTGAGTTCGCTAATCTCTCGGGTCGCCTCCACCTCCGCGCGTGCCCGGCGCGCCATGGCTGAGGCTCGGCTCGGGTCGCTCAGAAGATCGAGGATCTTGTGGGCAAACGCCGCGGGTTCATCCGCCAGAGCACATAGCTCGCCATCAGTGCTTGTCAGCCCTTCGGCTCCCAGGCGCGTGGACACAACCGGTATGCCTGCCGCGAAGGCCTCCAGCAGTTTCACTCGCACGCCCGAGCCGCTCAACACCGGACAGACGAACACCGCGTACCGGCCCAATGGCTCCCGGACGTCCTCGACCAAGCCCTTCAGTTCCAGGGCCGGGCCCAGATCTGGAAGGAGGTGACGGGCGGGGGGATCGCTGCCTACCACGACGAGCCTCACCCGCGGTTGCTGGGCGAGCACCAGTGGCATGACCTCTCGAGCAAGCCATTTCAAGCCGTCCACGTTCGGTTCGTGCTTGAAGCTGCCGATAAACAGTAGCGTGTTCGCTTCACGATTGTCCGGCTGAAACCGATATCGCGAGACGTCAACCCCCGCCCTGTAAGTCGCATCAAGCCTGTCTCGCAGAGACGGCAGGAAGCCGGCCAGATAGTCGGCGTTTTCCTTGCTGCACACTTGGACCCGATCAAACCGGGGCAATAACCGCAGCTCGTATCGTAACGCTCGCATGTATTCGTAGGCGGCCTTGAGTCGGCGGACCACCCCCTGCTTCCTGCAAAGCCCTCGTCCGATCGATTGGAAGTAAATGTCGTGCTCAAACAGCACGCAGGCGAGCTGGCGGTACGCCCCCCCGTACTGGGCCATCGGGAGGTACTCGAGTTGAAGCACGTCGATGCGGTCCAGATAAAGCTTCCGGTGTATCAGCCACGCGAATTCGTCGCTGGCGAACTCCCGCACCGCATACGGAATGATCGAACCCACCTGCTTTGCCGGGGCCTGCGAACGGACGTGGAACTCCGCGGACTCGCACACTGCCACCAGCGGTGCGTGAGCCGCAATCTGCGGGGCGTGATCGACCATGACCGCCAGGTGTAGGGCGCATGATTTCGCCAGCGCTTCGGCTGTCTGCATCATGAAAACTCCACCCCCGTGCACCGGCGGGCAAATTGCGTACGGCGACACGAACAGCACCCCGAGGCGCTCCGGCTCAGCGGGTAGGCTGTCAAAGCGGTCCCGAAAGTATCCACCCAGCGGTCGGCGGAAGGCCTCCGTGTCATCAATTACCGCGAGCTTCCTGGCGCGGCTCCTCGACCTGACGGCTGTGGGCAGTTGCCGGAAGGCCCTCCAAAGGCCCCCTGCCGTTGCCCGTTCCAAGGACTCACCAAGAATGGCGCTGACGAACACCCCGGCGAGGGTGAAGGCAAAGTGCGAAGCAAGGCGCCGCCAGTCGTGAATGTTCTTCCAGGTAAACAGAATAAAGTTTTTATGGAGCACCGCTTGGATCTCGCTCGGCGTGTACCTCTTTCCAATCGTCCCGCGATGCTCGTGATGCACCCTGCTTGCGGGCTGGTACATGACCTTCCACCCTCGCTTCCATGCCATGTAGCCGAGGTCTGTGTCCTCCAGGTAGAAGGGGGCCAGCAGCGGATCAAAACCGCCAAGCTCAAGAAACTTGCTGCGGTCAAAAGCGCACGAACCGCCACCGCCGTAAAAGCAGGGAAACAACCGATCAACCTTGTCATCAATCCGGTGCCGTACCCGCAGCCGGCCGCCCGCCCACCAGCCCTGAGTCAGCCCGGTTTCCTCCCTCCTCTTCTGGGGGTCGCTGAAATAGATTTGACACGAAACAGCGAAGACTCGCTCGTCGGTAAACGCGCTTAAGAGCGGTCCGAGAAAGTCTCGCTCGACGCGCATGTCGTTGTTGAGCAGTACGACGACCTCGTTCTTCGCCGCCCGCACACCGGCATTGCAAGCGCCACCGAAACCCAGGTTGGCGCCTAAAGCCAGTACTCGCACCTGCGGGTATTTTCGCCGGAGCAGCTCCACGCTGCCGTCCGTCGAGCCATTGTCCACTACGATGATTTCGTTACGTCCATTGCCGTCGAGGGCGGCGATGACCGAAGGCAGATATCTGTCGAGCAGATCCTGTCCGTTCCAGTTGGGAATCACTACCGAGGCGGCGTGCGTCGAAGGGCGAGTGTTGTTGGGTGGCGCCTTGGGTCTCCTAAGCAGGTAGATCAGATCCGCAACCGCCAGCACCGCTGCCCCTGCTGCAATGAGCAATGGCGATAGAAGCACCAGAGACAGACACCGCAGCAGGCGGGCCGGCGACCCCATGTCAGTTCTGCTTGGCGCCAGGGCCCAGGCCGATGGCCTTCCCGAGCCGGATCCAGCGCGACGCTTCTATCATGCTCAGTTTTGCCCGCAACGCCTCGACCTCGGCATCCAACCGTTGCGCCCAGAGCGTCCGTTCCTTGACCGTCTCCTCGGCCTGGTGATACTTCTGCTCCATTTCCATCGCCCACCGGGCGTGGGCCTCGCTTTCTCTTTCTAACGCAGCCACTTTTCGTTCATAGCCGGCCACGATCTCACCGATCTCGGCATCCTTCTGCACGTGGAACTGATTTAACCGCTCCCGCGCTTCAGCCAGCTCGGAGTTCAACTCATCGGCCCAGCGATTCCGCTCTCTTAGTTCCGCTTCAAGAGACCGGTGCTTTTCCAGTAGATCCAGGAGCTCGCGCTTTGCCTCGTCCAGCCATGTGTCTTTGGTCTTGATCTCCTGTTCGAGCAGTTCAATATGCCGGCCGCGTTCTCGCAATACGTTGGCCGTAGTGGGAACGTGCACAAAGGCTGGCCTGTCAGTCTGGGGGGCGGAGGCACAAACCGCAATGAAGAAGTTGGACTCTCCGGGAACCGGTGGTTCACCTTCGATCTGGACGTCTGTTCCTGTGGCGCCGTCAACCGGCTGGATCGTGACGCTCGAGCCGTGGTTCTGTACGAACAAAGAGGTATATGGAAAGAACGCCGAGAGCGCGTGGCAAAACCCCTCGTAGTCAAACTCGTGTTTGTGGAACGGGTTCGGCCCGCTCCGCTTGCGGGATTCCGCGTAGAAGTCCTTGTTGGGAGTGGACACGACAAACTGGCCGCTCGGCGTGAGCACACGGTGAACTTCGGCCAGCAGATCTGCCCAGCTCTCTGTGTGCTCAATCACCTCAAAACAAACAACCAAGTCAATCGAATGATCCCGAAGAGGGAGAGATTCCGCCGCCGCCTTGACGAACGCCACGTTGCCCCCCCCGTAAGTCGCTTGGGCGAAGCGCACCGCCTCATCGGCCACGTCGACGCCTACCACGATGCGGGCAAAGCGCGCCAGTTCGGCCACGCCGTACCCGGTGCCGCAGCCTACGTCCAGAACCCGCTTGTCACGACTCCGGCGCGCGGCGAACAGATAACGCGCCCGGTGCTCGTTCCACAAGTCTGGCTCCACTTGTCCAGGGACGACCCGCTCCCCCGTGAATTCAGCCAACGGGGACCTCCGGCTGGACGCCGCTCAGACGGCTGTTCACTTCCACTCTTGACGGCAGATACATGAAACCGTAAACCGGGCCAGGCGCGGGGCCCATCTGCAACGTCAGGGCGTTGTCGACCCAGTCGCACATCGTGTACGAGGTCAAGGAACCGTCTGCGATGGCGGGCGAGAACGAGAAGTGCGAAGGGTACAAAACAGGGAGGTCGACGTGGAAGTCCACGGTGTAAATAGTTCCTGGCTTCATCGGGGGCAACTCGCAGCCGTCTCGCAACGTGTTCGTGCCCGCAAAATCAATGCCTAACTGGTTCCTGAGCATGAAGCCCACGATCGGGCTCGCAATCTCAGCCTTGGCCCTCACGCTGATTCGGACAACGATCCGCGAGCCCGGCTCGAGGACGTTCAGCCTGTTGCCCGCCGGATCGACAACTGCGATGCCAAGGATCTCCGCTCTTCCATCCCCGTGGCGATGGTCGATGTTTGGGATCGTGTCAATGATCTCGGGAGGGGGGCCGAGAGTCCCCGTTCCCCCGGACTGGGCAGGTTTGGATTGCTGCCCGAGGTAGGCGGAATCCTTCTCCTCCATCGCCGCCATGTACAGCGAGACCACCTTCCCGGCTTCGCCTAGCGCCCGGATGCGGCCCCCTTCCAGCCATAACACGCGGTCACCCAGCGCCTTAACGTCCGGCATCGCATGCGATACGAATAAAATGGTGACTCCCGCGCGACGCAGCTCGTGCACTTTGCGCATACAGCGCTGACGGAAGTAGATGTCACCAACCGCAAGCGCCTCGTCCACCAGCAGTATTTCAGGATCTAAATGAATGGCGACTGCGAACGCCAGCCGAATAGCCATACCGCTTGAGTACGTTTTCACCGGCTGGTCAATGAATTCTCCGATTTCAGCAAACTGCTCAATGCTTTTGTACCTGGCATTCATCTGTGAGGTCGAAAGCCCCAGGATTGACCCGCTGAGGTACACATTGTCACGACCGGAGAATTCAGGGTTGAATCCTGCTCCCAATTCCAGCAACGCCGAAACCCTCCCGTTAACTTCTACAGATCCCGCTGAAGGGCGCATGATCCCTGCGACCAATTGCAGGAGGGTGCTTTTGCCGGCCCCGTTCTCCCCGATCACGCAGAACGTTTCGCCTCGGCGGACTTCAAAGCTCAGGTCTCTCAAGGCCCAGAAGTCGCGGTGAAATGCCCGCCGGTTCAGCAGGATCAGCTCCTTTAACCGATCAGTCGGGTTGTCGTAGATGGCGTAGCTTTTCGAGACGTTGTGGAACACAACTGCGCTGGCCGGCACTATCAAAAAATCTACTGAACAGCCATTCAGGCTGTCAAATCGGGATTCGGTGCCGCCGGCATTCTCCGTTTGACAAGTACCCCAAGGGCCGCTTACGCTGGTGTGAGATGCGGCTGCCGGCGTAGCTCAGTGGTCAGAGCGGCGGTCTCATAATCCGTAGGTCGTAGGTTCGAATCCTACCGCCGGCACCAGCTCAGGGACACTAGCTTTTGCCGACGATGATCTGGTAGATCCGCTCGAGGTCCTCTTGCGAGTAGTACTCGATCTCAATCCGGCCGCGCCGCGCTGACCTCTCCACGATCCGCACTCTCGTCCCCAGAACTTGCTCCATCTCGTCGATAGCGGCCTTCAGGTTCGGATCTTGCGCGAGCTGTTCTGTGTCTTTCGGCTCGCGGGGCTCGGTCATCCTCTGCACGAGCCGTTCGACTTGACGGACCGAATACCCCTGCGCGACCGTCTTTTCCGCCACTTGACGCTGGAGCTCCGCCGTCGGAAGACCGAGGATCGCCCGGGCATGGCCCATGGAAAGACGTCGTTCGGCTAACAGGATTTGAACTTCCTCAGGCAGACGCAGCAGGCGGAGCATGTTGGTGACCGTCGATCGGTCTTTGCCAGTCCGTTGACCGACTTGTTCATGGCTGAGCTTGAGCTCACGAATCATGCGGTCGAACGCCTGAGCAATTTCAATCGGGTTCAGATCTTCCCGCTGGATGTTCTCGATTAGCGTCATCTCCAGAAGCCGATCATCGGCAAGATCCTGGATGACGACGGGGACTTCGGCAAAGCCGGCCAGCCGCGCTGCCCGCCAACGGCGCTCACCCGCCACCAGCTCGTACCCATCTCGTGATCGGCGCACGATCAGCGGCTGGATGATGCCGTTGGCGCGTATCGACTGGGCTAGCTCAGCCAGCTTTTCCGGTTCGAAGACCGTTCTGGGCTGTAGAGGGTTCGGCGAAATCGCATCAATCGGAATGTGGGTGAAGCTTGGTCCCGTTTCTACCGTGGCCGCGTGGGCATGAGTTGACGGACGTGCGGGAAGAAGGGCGGACAGCCCTTTACCAAGTGCTCGACGCGGATTGTCGTGGGCTTTTTGCATGCTCGAGAATCTCCTCGGCCAGATTGATATAGCATTGTGCTCCCTTTGAGCGGAGGTCATACAGCAGGATGGGCCTCCCGTGACTCGGCGCCTCCGCGAGCCTCACATTCCGCGGGATCACGGTCCGGAACACCTCGGACCCGAAAAACTCACGGAGGTCATCTGCAACCTGCTTGGAAAGATTTGTCCGCTCGTCATACATAGTGAGCAGGATTCCCTCAATTCTCAGCGGATGGTCGAACGACGATCGAATCCGGTCAATCGTGTCAATGAGCTGCGAGATCCCCTCAAGGGCGAAGAATTCGCATTGAATCGGGATGAGTACGGAGTCGGCCGCGATGAGGGCATTGACAGTCAGCAGGTCCAGCGCAGGGGGGCAGTCGATGAGGATAAAGCCATACCGGTCGCGGATCCGTTCAACTTTGTCCCGCAGGCGGAATTCCCGGCGATCAGCATCCACAAGTTCAAAGTTTGCGGCAACGAGGTTTCTGTCCGCCGGTGCAAGGTCGAGTCCGTAAAATTCTGTGGGGACGATGACGGAAGTGAGGTCTTCCTCGCCCACCACGACGTCGTAGACCTTCAAAGTGCCCGTTGCTTTCGGCAGACCGAGGCCCGTTGTCGCATTCCCTTGGGGGTCGCAGTCGATCAGCAGAACTTTGAAGTCGCTAGTCGCGAGCGCGGCAGCCAAGTTGATGGCAGTGGTCGTCTTGCCAACCCCACCCTTCTGGTTCGCGATTGCAATCACTTTGGCCATAGTCGGCGGAACCAAACCACCACATCCTATCATGTTTCATGTGGAACGTTGCCAATGAGGATCACCCGCCGGTCACCCCACGGTAACCGAATCGCCGGCTGCCAGTCGATGCCACGCACACCGCAGATCTGTGCGGCGTCCGATTCGCCGACCAATAGACCCAGGTGAGCTGCCAACCGTCGTCCCGTCGCCAGAATATCCTTCCACCTCAATGCACGTGCCACCAGCCAGTCAAACCCCTCAGTCAAGTCCTCCGCCCTCCCCTCTATCACTCGCACATTGGATACCCCCCGCGTCACCTCCCGGAGAAATACGCACTTCCTGCTGTTGGACTCAACGAGCGCCACGTTGCAGTCCGGCCGCAGTACCGCAATCGGGTACCCAGGAAACCCCGCCCCCGAGCCAACGTCGGCGATCGTCACCGAATCGGCTGGCAATTGGCTCCCGAGCAGGACAGACTCGCAGTAATGACGCACCACAACCTCTTCCAAATCGCGAAGCGAGGTAAGGTTGAGCCTCCGGTTCCACAATTGTAGAAGCTCGTAGTGGTACTTGAGCTGGCTTACCTGCGTTGGCCCAAGTTTGCAATGCCCCTCAAGATGTCGCATCAGAAGGTGACCGAAATCCATCATGCCGGCTGGCGTGTCAGCGACAGATAGCAATCCAGCACCGCAACCGCCGCCGGTGTCACCCCTGGAATGCGGCCGGCTTGCCCCAACGTGCGAGGCCCCACCTTTCTCAGCTTCTCCACCACCTCGCGTGACAATCCCGGGATCCTGTCAAAAGAAAAGCCAGGCGGGATCTCCCTGTCCTCAGCATCCCTGAGACGTCGGATCTGCCGTTCTTGCTGAGCGATATAACCTGCATACTTAACCTCGGTTTCTATCGTTGTCAACAGGCCTCGCACCGGAACCTCACCGAGAACTCTCGTGATCCAGTCCGACAGCACCTCAATGCGTGCCTCGGGGCGCTTCAACCACTGGCTCAGCGTCGGTCGGTCACCATCGGTCATCACCAGACTTGGGAACGCCTGCGGCTCTAACCTCGTTTCAGCGAGAATTCGCAGGAGCCTCGCCCTTTGCTGTCTTTTTTTTAAGTAAAGAGCCCACCTTCGCTCATCGACCAGGCCTGCCCGGCGCCCGAGCTCCGTCAGTCGCTCGTCGGCGTTGTCGATCCGGAGGTGAAGGCGAAATTCGGCCCGCGATGTGAACATCCGGTATGGTTCATCTGTGCCCTTGGTGATCAGGTCGTCGATGAGGATTCCCGTGTAGCCTTCCGTGCGCGTAATGATAACCGGATCTCTGCCGTCCAGTCGGCAAGCGGCATTGATGCCCGCTACTACGCCCTGACACGCAGCCTCTTCATACCCCGACGTTCCGTTGATCTGCCCGGCCAGAAACAACCCCTGGACTGACTTGACCTCCAACCCGTGATTGAGCTCCCGCGGATCGATCGCGTCATACTCAATGGCATAGCCGGGCCGGATCATCTCGGCCTGCTCAAGACCAGGCACTGATGCGACCATCGCTTCCTGGACCTCGATCGGCATACTTGTGGGCATGCCGTTCACGTATACCTCGCACGTGTCCAACCCCTCGGGTTCCAGAAAGAGTTGGTGCCGTTGCTTGTCCGGAAACTTTACAATCTTGTCCTCAAACGAAGGGCAGTACCGCGGTCCAATCCCTTTAATCTGCCCCGAGTAGAGGGGGGCCCGATGCAGGTTCTCCTGAACAATCCTCTTGGTCTCGTCTGTCGTATAGCCGATGTAGCATTCGATCTGAGGGCGGTCGATCTTATCGGTCAAAAAGGAGAAAGGCGTAGGTTTTCGATCCCCCGGCTGCGGTTCGAATTTCGACCAGTCGATTGTCCTTCCATCCAACCTGGGCGGCGTTCCCGTTTTAAGCCGGGACCAACGAAGTCCAAGCCTCCGTAACTGATTTCCGAGATGCGTCGATGGCGGCTCGCCACTCCGCCCGCAACTGTACGTCGTCTCGCCAACGTGCGCTAGCCCATTCAAGAAAGTGCCCGTCGTTACGATTACGGCGCCCGCCTCGATGGTCCGGCCGTCACGCAATTGTACGCCCGTCACCCGCCGGGACCTCCCGTCATGAATCAAAAGCTCCGCCACTTCCGCCTGCATGATGCGCAGGTTGGGTTCCCGTTCGAGAACTTCGCGCATCTTGAGCCGGTACAGCTTCTTGTCGCACTGGGCACGAGGGGACCAAACTGCTGGCCCTCGACTCGTGTTCAGCAGGCGGAACTGGATACCGACGGCGTCAGCCACTTCGCCCATCACGCCGCCCAACGCGTCCACCTCCCGCACTAGGTGCCCTTTAGCAATCCCTCCGATCGCCGGGTTACAAGACATCTGCGCGATCAGATCCAGGTTCATTGTGACCATGGCCGTCTTCAGACCAATCCGCGCACAGGCCCTGGCCGCCTCGCAGCCGGCGTGCCCGGCACCGACCACGATGACGTCGAACTTCCTCCGCATTGCTATCATTGTATCGCTATGAAAGTATTGGTCATCGGCAGCGGGGGGCGCGAACACGCCATCGCCTGGAAGATCGCACAAAGTACTTCATGTGAAAAACTTTACGCCTCCCCGGGCAACCCCGGCATTGCCCAGGTAGCTGAATGCCTCCCGCCCACGACCGCGGGCCTGGAAGGATACCTCCGGATCGCCGAGGAGAAGGACATAGACTTGACCATCGTTGGGCCCGAGGCGCCCCTGGTTGAGGGCTTGGTCGACCTCTTCCGGAGCCGGGGCCGAAGGATTATCGGTCCGTCGGCCGCCGCAGCTCGGTTGGAGGGTAGCAAGGTCTTCGCCAAGGAATTCCTGCGTGCGGCCGGGATTCCTACGGCGCGGTTTCGGACAGCGGAAAACGCTGCGGAGGCCCGCAAGATCGTAGGCGAGTTCGGATTCCCCGTCGTTGTGAAAGCCGATGGGCTGGCGGCCGGCAAGGGCGTCATAATCGTTCGCGAGGAGAAGGAGGTGGATGCTGCGCTGACACGTCTGCCCGCCGGCCGCCTGGTGATTGAAGAGTGCTTGTTCGGGGAGGAGGTCAGCTTCATCGTTCTCAGCGACGGCAAGAGTGCGCAGCCCTTTGAGATCACACAGGATCATAAGGCGATTTACGACGGCGATCAGGGCCCGAACACCGGCGGCATGGGCGCCTACTGCGACACGCGCATCCTCAATTCCGCCCAGCGGCGCCAGATTATGGAGCACATCATCGAGCCGACGCTCGACCACATGCGCTGGCGAGGCGAGCCCTTCACCGGCTTCCTGTACGCGGGGCTGATGATGATGCCTGACGGCCCGAAGGTCCTGGAGTTCAACGTCCGCATGGGCGACCCCGAAGCTCAGCCGCTGATGTACCGCATGAAAAGCGACCTGCTGGCCACCCTAGCCGATGGCGCACCGATGGAGTGGAATTCCGAACCGTCCGTCTGTGTCGTGATGGCTGCTGCGGGTTACCCCGGGACGCCACGCACAGGCGACGTAATCACCGGAATCGACACGTGCGGGGCCGTCGTCTTCCACGCCGGCACCAGGAAAACTGCCAACGGCCTTATCACCGCCGGCGGGCGCGTGCTCGGGGTCACCTCCTCCGGCGCTGATCTGAAGTCCGCCATCGAGAACACCTATGCGGCTGTCCGGAAAATTCACTTCGATGGCATGCACTACCGGAAAGACATCGGCCAGAAAGGGCTGAAGCGCTGGTAGAATGATTGGGGAATACGGGGACGTAGCTCAGTTGGATAGAGCGGCCGCCTCCTAAGCGGCAGGTCGGCAGTTCGAATCTGCCCGTCCCTACCACGGTCCGCGTGACCTACCAGCGGTAGGGCACTTGGGGTCTGATCAGCCGCTCGTAGATCTCTGCCGCCCTTGTCATCGCCGCCTCAGGAACCCGAGGAAGGTCGGACGCGGGCACATTCTCCTCGACCTGCGCTACTAACCCGTAGAAACTTTTCCTCCCGCAAAGATTTTCATGCCGCCATCGGAGTCAGTTGCCGAACCGTTGGGCGAAGTGCGGTCAGGATGGCGGTGAC
>FWPU01000797.1_pt1 | contig 100073 bp, 95 predicted proteins | sample 2228361 | NCBI WGS metagenome assembly FWPU01 (sample SAMEA103939777, study PRJEB20133) | metagenome | reverse complement strand
AATGAGCAAACGATAATTGTCCCGAAAGCAGGTTTTATTGTTGGACTGGATGATGTAACCACCGGAAATAGTGTTATCAATGTAAAGACCGAGGTTATTGATGAATTATTAAGTCTGAATGCTATTTAAATCACTAAATTCACTGAATAGCACCAAGAACAAACTAAAGATCACCTAATAGTAACATCATTAAAACCCGGGCATTAGATTATTTTTTTATAAAGTTTTCATTTATTTTAAAGCTTCAATATATTTGTGAGAAATTTTTAATTGTCATGAAACTAAAAAGAATCATTATTTATTTCATTTTGCTTGTAGTAATAATAATTTTATTTGATCGTGTTCTCATGCCTCTCTATGTAGGTAAAAATGAGGTGAAGGTTCCAAGTGTTCTTGGTATGACATACGAACAAGCTATGAAAGTTTTGCAGAATGTAAATTTACAACCGACCTATGGTGGTGAAAGATATGATTCTAAATATCCCAAAGGAACGATTATCCTCCAAAGACCGATTGCTAACAAAATGGTTAAAGAGGGAAGACGAATTTACTTAATCGTGAGTGGGGGCAATATCAAAGTTGAAGTTCCAAAGATTACATACAAAAAAGTTGAAGAGGCTTCGTTTCTACTAAACCGTAACGGACTTACATTGGGAGATATTTTTGAAGATACAACATCGGATGTACCAAGTGGTTTAATTACAAGTCAATCTATTGCACCTGGAGAAATGGTTGAAAAAGGTACAAGCATTAGTATTTGGGTAAGTTATCCGCAAACTGATGGAAATATTGAAGTTCCGGATGTAAAGGGAATGAGTCTTTCAGAAGCAAAGAAATTAATTGAATCAAAAAATTTGAGATTGGGTAAAATTATCTATCAACCTTCAATTGAATATTTACCAAATACAGTGCTTTATCAATCGCCATCTTCAGGGGTTTTAGTTCAGGAAAGCACATCAATTGATCTAATAGTTGTGAAAGAAAAAATTACTGGAAAGGAGATAATCGAGTAAATGGCTTTTTTGTCTCCGTCAATTCTCTCGAGTGATTTCACAGACTTAAAATCTCAAATAAGAATTCTTGAATTAGGCAAAGCTGATTGGATTCATCTCGATATTATGGACGGAAATTTTGTCCCTAATATAACATTTGGACCTATGATTGTTGATGCGATTAATAAGATCACAAATCTGCCACTGGACACTCATTTAATGATTATGAATCCTGATGTCTATATTAAAGAGTTCGTTGATGCAGGAGCGGATATTTTGACTGTACATCAAGAAGCTGTTATTCACTTGCATCGGACAATCATGAACATTAAAAATTATGGAATTAAAGCAGGGGTTTCAATCAATCCATCGACACCAGTCTATGCAATTTCAGCAATACTAGACTTCGTAGATTTAGTTTTGGTTATGTCAGTAAATCCAGGCTTTGGTGGTCAAAGGTTCATTTATAATTCACTGAAAAAAATAAGTGAGTTACGAGAACTGAAAGTGAAGTATAACTATAATTTTTTAATTGAAGTGGATGGAGGAATCGACACAGATAATGTAAATCAGATTCTTGAAGCTGGTGCGGATGTAATTGTAGCGGGTGCGTCAATTTTTAGAAATGAAAATCCTATTCAAAGTGTGATGGATTTTAGAAATATCATTGATAATTTTCACAGTAAAAAAAGTGGAGAATGAAATGAAACTTGCCTTCGTGGGCGGAAAAATTATTACACCATTTCGTTGCGTGGAACCTGCTACAATTGTTATTGAAGGAAAAAAAATCTTTGAATTAGGTGAGGTAGATGAAGTAAGTATTCCACCAGGAACAAAAGTAATCGATGCATCTGACTTAATAATTACACCTGGATTTGTTGATTTATTATGCCATGGTGGTGGTGGAAGAGGATTTGCAGATGAAGATCCTGATTCAATAGAGATTATTTCAAAATATCATTTCAGTCATGGTACTACTACGCTTCTTGCTGGTCTTTATAGTAAACCATTCAATTTATTAATTAACGATATGCGAAGAATTGCTCATTATATTGAAAACAATGATGAGACGAATATCTATGGAATTCACATGGAAGGTCCGTACATAAATCCTAAATTGAAGGGTGCAATGAATGAAGAATATTTATGGAAACCAGAATTGAACAGCTGGTTGAGTTTAAGAGATGCCGCTCGAGGTTATATCAAGATTATGACAATAGCACCTGAATTACCTGGAGCAATCGAAATTATGAGATATGCAGCTCAGGATAGAATAGTACTTTCAATTGGACATTCAGAAGCTGATTATAATACAATAGAAAAAGCCATAGATAATGGAGCATCACATGTAACACATATTTTTAATGCAATGCGACCAATTCACCATCGAGAACCGGGTGTTGCAGTTGCAGCATTTTTGCGGGACGAATTGAAAATAGAACTGATTGCTGATGGTATTCATGTTCATCCGATTGTTATGAAATTAATTTATAAACTTAAAGGAGCGAGAGGAATAATATTAATAACTGATGCTATTCGGGCTTCGGGTATGCCTGATGGTGAATATGAATTTGCTGATCAAAGGGTCTATGTAAAGAATAAACGAGCCTATCTTGGGGATGGAACACTTGCGGGAAGTACGCTCTCTATGGAAGAAGCAGTTAAAGTTATGGTAGATATGGTTGATATTCCATTAACTGATGCAGTTCGTATGGCATCATTAAATGGTGCCAAAGTTTTGGGTATTCAAAGACAAAAAGGAATCCTTGCAGCGGGAATGGATGCGGATGTTGTGTTTATGGATAGAAATTTTGAAGTATTGGTAACTATAAAAGAAGGAAAGATAAAACATTCATTACTTAATGATTTAGAAGTGGACTAAATGCAAGTAAGAATTAGATATTTTTACGACAAAACATCACTTACAAGAATTTTCGGCGAGCACAAACTCGCCGAAAGTTTTTTTTATCCAACTTTCGGTTTAATGATTTTCCTGAATCAAAGTAAAGAATCGCAAAACTTGCTGACATACATAAAAAATTTGAAATTTATTAAGAATAATACAATAATCAAATCATCGATTATTCTAATTGTAGGTGATTTGAACATTTTTAAATTTCTCGCAGAAGAATTACGTGGAGTCTATGAAGATTTATCTAATCAGATTAATGAATTGTTGGAGAATTATATAAAAGCTAACGGATATAATTATAGAATCGGAAAGAAATCTTTCATAGGTACAAAGAAATATGTGATGGGGATTTTAAATGTTACAACTGATTCATTTTTTGATGGGGGGAAATATATTAGTATTTCAAACATTAAAGAGAGAATTGATGAATTTATAGAGGCTGGAGTAGACATTATTGATATTGGTGGAGAATCTACACGACCTGGTGCAGAACCAATTTCAGTCGATGAAGAATTAAGTAAAGTGATACCTGCAATAGAATATGCATTAACAAAAGATATTATCGTCTCACTTGATACTTATAAAAGCAGAGTAGCAGAAGAATCACTTAAACTTGGTGTACATATCATAAATGATATCAGTGGTTTAAAATTTGACGAAAAAATGTCAAAGATTTGTTCAATGTATAATGCATCATTAGTAATTATGCATATACTTGGAACTCCTAAAACAATGCAACAAAATCCTTATTATCATGATACCACGCAAGAAATTTTTGATAAATTAAAAGAATCAATTGAGTTAGCGAAGGCTGAGAAGATTGGACAAATTTATGTTGATCCAGGAATTGGATTTGGGAAAAGGGTTTTTGATAATTTCGAAATTTTAAATCGACTCGAAGAGTTTAAGTTTCTAGGTTATCCGATATTAATAGGGATTAGTAGAAAATCTTTTATCGGAAAGGTTTTAAATCAACAACCTGAGGAAAGACTTACAGGAACAATTGTTTCAAACTCAATTGCATTTTATAAAGGAGCAAACATAATCCGAGTACACGATGCGAAAGAAGCAATCGAAACAAAAATTATACTTGAAAACATTATCAATCCAGAAAAGAATTTAACATGATGGATTTATTTAAATTCAATTTTATAACGGTCACCCTTCTAGATGTTCTAGATATTTTACTCGTTGCCTATCTTTTCTATATAGTTTATAGAAATATGAGAGGTACAATTGCTTCTCAAATTTTTCTTGGATTGGTTATCTTAATCCTTCTTTCATTCACTGCAAGGGCTCTCCATCTCAAAGCAACTGGCTTTCTATTAAAACTGGTTACTGATATCTGGGTAATTGTGTTTGTAATTATTTTTCAACCTGAGTTAAGAAGATTGCTTCTACTTTTGAGTCGAAATAGGATCTTCGGAAAATATTTACGATCTGAAGCGAGACAGATGATACAGGAAGTTGTCGATGCATGTTTTGAACTTTCGAACAAACAATGGGGTGGATTGATAGTTATAAGTAGAACTACCGGGCTTAAAGGAGTCATTGAAACTGGCATTCAAATCAATGGAAAACTTTCAAAATCGCTTTTAATTGCGATATTCAACCCCCGTTCACCCTTACATGACGGAGCGGTTATCATCAGAAGTAATATTATCGAGGCTGCACGATGTACTTTACCACTTTCAAATCAAAATATAATAGATGGATTTCAACTTGGAATGCGTCATAAAGCTGGACTTGGAATAACTGAACAAGCAGATGTAATTAGTATAATTGTCTCTGAAGAAACTGGTTCTGTTTCGATTGCAGATGATGGTAAATTATATAAAGGATTAACCCGACAGGAATTATCAGAAAAATTATTAAATGCATTCACACGAAAAGAATCAAATATTTTTAAACTAAAATTACTAGATAGGGAATAAAGAATAACAGTTTATAAAATTCTATCTCTTATTCTATATTTGTAAAAAAATTATGGAGGAGATATGCCAAAATTAACTTATTTTGGTCATTCGGCTTTTTTAGTTGAACATAATAATTATAAAATTTTACTAGATCCATTTATTACTGGAAATCCTTTATCACCTGTCAAAGCAGAGGATTTATCTGCTGATTATATAGTTCTTTCTCATGCCCACGGAGATCATTTTGGAGATACTCTTGAAATAGCAAAAAGATGTAATTCAACAGTAATTGCTGTAAATGAGCTAGCCAATTATGTTGCTTCGAAAGGAGTAGTAGCACATAACATGCATATAGGTGGCTCATATGATTTTCCTTTCGGTAAGGTGAAATTTACAATCGCTCATCATGGTTCATCTTCAAACGAAGGAGAATATATGGGAGAACCTGCTGGCATTTTACTCTTTTTGGATGGAAAAACTTTGTACCATGCCGGTGATACCGGTATTTTTTACGATATGAAACTAATCGGTGAAATGCATAAAATTAATTTGGCTCTTCTTCCTATTGGTGGTAATTTCACAATGGGTATGGAAGATGCACTAAAAGCTGTGGAGTTATTAAAACCTGAATTAACAATTCCAATGCATTATAATACATTCCCAGTTATTAAAGCAGATCCAGAGAAGTTTATTGAATTAGTGAAACAATCTGGATATGAGGGGAAAGTACTCAATTTTGGTGAATCACTTGAATTTTAGAGGTTGAATTGTTTATGGGTAAAGTCATTGCTATAGCTAATCAAAAAGGTGGTGTTGGTAAAACAACAACTGCAATAAATTTAGGAGCCAGTCTTGCAGTTAACGAAAAAAAAGTATTAATTATTGACCTGGATCCGCAGGCCAACACCACTTCTGGTTTAGGATTTGAGAAAAACAATAAGAGCACTTATGATTTATTAATAAACAGTGCTAATGCTGATGAATTAATTCTATCGACTCCACTGGAGCATATGGATTTAATTCCATCGAATATTAATCTTGTGGGAGCAGAAGTCGAACTCGTTAATTTAGATAACAGAGAAAAAATATTATCACTGGGCATAAGAACAATAAAACTGAAATATGACTTCATTTTAATAGATTGTCCACCTTCCTTGGGATTATTAACTTTAAATGGATTAACAGCTGCTGACTCAGTTATCATTCCGGTACAATGTGAATATTTTGCATTAGAAGGATTAGGACAACTTTTTAATACAATTAATATTGTAAAAAGGCACTTCAACCATAATCTTGAGATTGAGGGTGTGCTTTTGACTATGTTTGATACACGGTTAAGACTATCCCATCAAGTAGCAGATGAGGTCAGAAAATATTTTGGTGATAAGGTATACAATACAGTAATAACAAGAAATGTAAGACTATCTGAAGCTCCAAGTCACGGAAAACCTGCAATATTATATGATATTGATGCACTTGGTTCACAAAATTATCTACAACTAGCTAAGGAAATTTTATTAAGGAATAATTTTCAGGAGCATGGTAAATGAAATCTAAACAAGTTTTAGGTAGAGGGCTCGGTGCATTAATTCATGGAGCAATGGATGAAAATAAATCCGATTTGAGAGCTGAAGAAAAATCCACTACAGAAATAATTACAAAAATTCCGGTTGATCAGATTGATCCAAATCCTTACCAACCTCGAATGGAATTTGATCCGGATGCCTTGAATGAATTAGCAGAATCAATCAGACAAAATGGTGTGATTCAACCAATAACTGTTCATCGGATTGACAATCATCGATACGAATTAATTTCAGGTGAAAGAAGATTAAGAGCTTCTATTATTGCAGGTCTTGATGTTATTCCAGCTTATATTATCGATGTAAAGACAAAAGAAGAACTAATTGAACTCTCTTTAATTGAGAACATTCAAAGAGAGACATTAAATCCTATTGAAATTGCCCTTGGTTTCAAGAGATTAATGGATGAATGTAATTTAACACTCGATGATATCTCTCGAAAAACAGGAAAGGATAAATCAACAATTTCTAACTTTATTAGATTGTTGAAATTACCTGAAGAGATTCAAAAGAGTTTAGTTCGAGATGAAATTACTCCCGGCCATGCAAGAACATTAATTAACATTGAAGATCCTGATGAACAAATTGCGGTCTGGAAGAAAATTATCTCTGAAAAATTATCTGTTCGAGAAGCTGAGAGAGTAACAAAACAGATAAAGAAAAAGAATAAAAATAACAGTACACGCATCACCAACAATGATCCAAATCTTGAATTTATCATCTCAAGCTTAAGATTAAAATTTGGAACGAATGTAAAACTGATAATGAGAGCTGATGGAAGCGGTGAGTTTCAGATTCAATTCTATTCTCGAGACGAAATGGAACGAATTCTTGATATTTTAAACAATGAACAAAAAAATTCTTATAGTTAGTTTACTTCTTTTCATATCAACTCTTGAAGCTCAATCCACGGATACCATAAAAGTTTTGCAAAAATCTCCATGGGGAGCAGTGATGCGTTCTGCTTTATTTCCAGGACTTGGCCAGATTTATAACCAATCATACTGGAAAGTACCTGTAATCTGGGGATTACTTGGTTGGTTTGGTTATAATTATACTGAGAATAATAAAAATTATCTCGAATACAAAAGACTCTATAGTGAGAGTGTTGTGAACGGAAATGAAAATTTTATATATAAACGAATTAGAGAATTCTACAAAGACCAACGAGATCTTTTCGCCATTTATTTTGGTTTGACTTATTTTCTAAATATAGTTGATGCCTATGTGGATGCTCAACTTCTTAATTTTGATATTTTGATAAACGAAAGAGATTTAAGATTAAATTTTAGATTTAATTTCTGATGTTCAAATTAATTATTATAAATTACTTTATTGTTATTCTAATAATTCATTCATCAGGCTTTTCACAAGATACACCTGGAATTCTGGAAACAGGAGATTTCAGTGTTCACAAATATTTCTATGAAATTTATAAAGAATATTCAGATGAGTACATGCCATTTGATGCTTCTGCTTATCCTCCAGATTTTGAGCAACATCACATAAATAAAGAAAATTTACGCTACAAGGTATTTGGTTACTTTCCTTATTGGTTTCTAAGCCGATGGAATACACTAAGTTACAATTTACTTCACCTCATCGTTTTTCATAGTGCCGAAATAGATTCTATGGGTAATATTACAAACGATCACGGTTGGTCCAATTCTTCGAATGTTGCGAATTTTATTAATGCTGCAAAACAAAACAATGTAAAAGTTTTACTTAGTGCAACTCTCTTCTCGGGTAATTCTATTACAACATTGTTGAATAATTTTTCTTATAGAACTAATCTTATAAAAAATTTAATCCAGCTTGTAAAATTGAGAAATATAAATGGAATTGATATTAATTTCGAGGGAATTCAAAGTGGACAACGAGATAGTTTAACTTCTTTTTTAAAACAGCTTAAAGATTCATTAATTGCGAATGATTCATCATATTTATTAACCTGCGCACCGACAGATTTTGACTTTCGAAGAGGAAATTGGGACTTAGCACGTGTCACTCAAATTTGTGATTTAACGTTTCTCCAATGTTATGGTTACGCTTATTCAACTGGCTCACAAGCGGGACCAGTTGGAAGATTACAGGGTTGGTCTTCACTAAACGCATCCAACTTTATAAATAATGCACTTGCGAGTGGAGCAATCCCTTCGAAGACAATTTATGGTATGCCACATTACGGATATGATTGGCCAGTCAATTCTCCTAACAAAAAAGCATCAACTCTCGGAGCAGGAACGGTCCTGTATTATCCAGATGCGAAAATAAACGCAATTGAATACTCACGCTTATGGGATGAAGAATCACTCAATCCGTGGTATAGATATCAAACATCAGATGGAATATGGCATCAAGGCTGGTACGAAGATCCTGAAAGTGCTTATTACAAATATCAGTTCATAAAATCTAAAAATCTTGCAGGGGTCGGAATCTGGGCTTTAGGAATGGATAATACTAATAAAGACATATGGAATGTTCTAGAAGAATTTGTTAAAGACACAACAATTTCATATCCACCTGAACCACCGATAATTCTATTTGTCAAAGGGAAAAATGTAGAGAATTATGGTGAAATTAACATAAAATGGAATCATTTGATACCGAATAGTATAATTGGTTATAGAATTTATCTTTGTATGGATTCAATTAATTTTTCTCCACAACCTTATTTGAACGAGAATTATCTCACTCGAGATTCAACAACATTAAAATTAAAATATCTCTTAAAGGACAGAATCTACTACTTCAAAATTACTTCAGTAAATTCTAACGGGATAGAATCAATTTCAAGTGATATTTATTCTGCATCCACTGGGGCGAGGAAAAGATACTTAGTTGTTGATGGATTTGACAGAACAACAGGAAGTTATTCTACTCCTTATCATAGTTTCAATGAGTGTTATGCATCTGGAATTTTTTTAGCAGGACGAGATTGTGATGCTGCATCGAATGAAGCTGTTATCTCGTATCAAGTTAATCTGAATGATTACTCAGGTGTGTTATGGTTTCTTGGTGATGAATCAACGGCAAATAAAACTTTTAGTGGAAGTGAACAGTTTATTATCAAAAATTACTTAAGAGATGGTGGAAATTTATTCGTTACAGGTTCTGAGATTGCATATGAATTGAATTCATCAGCCCAGGAATTTCTGAACCAATATTTAAAGGCAAAATATATATTGGATAACTCAGGTTCTTTATTTGTTTATTCAAATATTAATATCATTCGACAATTACCACAGGACCTAAATCTTGGTATTATATATCCGGAAGATTGGCCTGATGCAATTGATACAATAAATGGCTCTCAATCTTGCTTATCTTATCGAAATCAAAGAACCGGTGGTATTTATTATAACGGACTCTTTCCTAATGGTCAACAATCTGGAAAGTTAGTTTATCTATCATTTGCACTAGAAACAGTTGGAAATAAAAATTCAAAAAATATTGTCATTGAAGATGTTCTAAGATTTTTTGAAAGTCAAACAGAAGTTGTACAAGAGTCGAATACAACTGAGAATTTCACCGTCACTCAAAATTTTCCGAATCCATTCAATTCAACCACAAAAATTGCTGTATATTCACCGCAAGTAGGGAAAATCAAATTAAAATTATTTAATACAATTGGACAAGAAATTTTTGAAAAAGATATGTATATTAAAGCCGGTAAAAATAATATTGAGCTAAACTTATCTTACTTAACTACTGGTATCTATTTTCTTAATATTAAATTTGATAATCAAATTAGAACAATAAAGTTAAACTTAATCAAGTAGGAGAAAAAAGATGGCACAAACATTAAATAAAATAATGTTGATTGGGTATGTTGGAAGAGATGCTGAAGTCCAATATACCAATAATGGTTTAGCAGTAATGAGATTCAGTCTTGCTACTGATCATAACCTAAAAGATCAAAACGGTAACTGGCAAAGAGCCACAACCTGGCACGATATCGTTTGTTTTGATAAACTTGCCGAGAACTTTAAAGAATTTGTTAAGAAAGGTAGAAAGATTTATGTGGAAGGACGTTTATCTAAAAGAGATTATACCGATAAGCAAAATATTAAGCGATACATTGTAGAGGTAATCGCAGAAAATATCATTTTATTAGAAAAACTCCCAGCAAATGATACAGGTACAAGTGGATCAGATATAGTGACTGATGAAACAACGGAAAATGAAGCTGAAACTGAAACTGAGAATGAGAATGAGACTGATCAGGGAGAGGATTTACCATTTTAAGTAATGTAGGACAAAATTGGAGTAATCGAATTGGGAACAGATGTCTTAGTCCAGTTCTTGATTGTGTTAGGGTTATTTATCTTGTCTGCATTTTTTTCTGGTTCAGAAGTTGCTTTATTTTTGATTGATGAAAAAAAGTTAGCTTTGATTGCCAAAAAAAATAATCTTGCTGCAAGATACATAAAGCAATTATTAGAATTTCCGCGAAAGGTTTTAGTCACTATTCTGATTGGAAATAACTTCGCAAATGTTGGTATTTCGATAATACTTGCGTTTTTAACAGTAAGAGCAGCGAATTTTTTTGGGGTAAACTCAGATTTACTCGTAACCATAGAAATAGTTGTTTTAACCATTGTTTTATTATTAATTGGTGAAATCATTCCCAAAATCATTGCAAATAGATTTCCGGTGGAATTTGCAATTTTAGCATGCTATCCACTTCACTGGTTATACACAATCCTCACGCCTATCACTTTTATTTTCTCTCAACTCTCACGATTAATTCAACGAACAATTAAAATTGATAAGAGCAAGAGTGCCATAAATGTTGAAGAAATTAAAACTTTGGCAGAATTGAGTGAAGAATATGGTGTGATTGAAGAAACCGAGCAAAATTTAATTCATGGAATCATTGAATTCGGTGAAACTACGGTCAAAGAAATAATGACAATTCGTACTCAGATGATAGCTGCTGAGATAAATGAATCATTTGATTCAATACTGAAAAAATTTCTGATCTCAAAACACTCACGATTACCAGTGTATAAAAATAACATTGACAATATAGAAGGATTTATCTATATCAAAGATCTATTACCTTTTTATTTAAAGTATGAACGGAATGAATTGACAGGACCTCAAGATTTTTCGATCTCAAGAATCCTTCGCCCTGCTATATTTGTTCCTGAAAGTAAAAAAATTGATGAGATGCTTAGAGAGTTCCAGCAAAAGAATATTCATATTGCTATTGTTGTCGACGAGTTCGGAGGAACAGCTGGATTAATCACACTTGAAGATATCTTACAGGAGATTATGAGTAATCTGTCTGATAAGGACGAATCTTATGATTATTACAAAAAAGTGGATAAGAACACATTACTGATGGACGCGAAAATGCCAATCGATTACGCAGAAGAAATACTTAATATCAAACTTAAGGGCGAAGAGGATGATTATGATACACTTGGTGGATTCCTACTCGAAAAATTCGGTGATTTACCTGAAATAAATAATTACATCGAATTCGAGAACTATCGGTTTGAGATAAAGGAGGCTTCTGAAAAAAGTATTTTGAAAGTTCTTGTAAAAAAAATTCAGGATGAAAAAGTATAAAATTTACATCATAACTATCGCATTGACTTTCATAATTGGACTACCAACTTATTACTTGTCCGATTATTCAAGAAGAGTTAAGCTGATTTATGGCTTTATCGGTGAAGAAGAGAAGAAAAAAATCATTAATAGTTATTGTGAAAAAATCGAATCGGATAGCATGAAAAGTAAGATGGAATTATCATTAAAGATATTCGGTCAGAAGATAGAAAATGATGAATATGATGATGAGCATTTAAAATCTTTATTGATTGAGTTTCAAAAACTTACTGAATCAACAAAAATAGATTCAACTAAAGTGGAAGAATTTTATAGTAAAGTGAACAGGGATTTTTAACATGAAAGAGAATAGAAAAACAAATATTAAAGTAGGCATTACTGTTTTATTGGCGATTGTAATTTTTATATGGATATTTGGTTGGGCAAAGAGAATTACAATTGCCGGTGACTATAATGTCATAAAAATGAAATTTAATTCGGTATCAGGCCTGGAGATTGGAGATCATATCACAATCAATGGGGTTAAATTAGGTAAGGTGCACGATATCAAAATCGATGGTAATCATGTAATTGTAGAAGGTTATATCCCTAAGAATATTATCATAAAAAGAGATGCTAAAGCCACAGTTGAAATGATGGATCTGATGGGTGGAAAAAAAATTGAAATTCATCCAGGCGAGAGTGATGAACTTTTTGATTTTAATAACATTCTGGAGGGTAAGCTCTCCACGGATGTCCCAGGAGCACTTGCAATGGTGGGAAATGTAGAACAAGATTTAAAATCAATAATTCTGGATACAAGAACTTTACTGGAGAAAATTAATTCAAATCTTTCTGATGAAGAGTTTGTTCTATCATTAAAAAATTCTGCAAAAAATTTAGAAGCAATAACTGAAAATTTAAATTCATTCATACAAAAGAATAATTCTAAACTTGAAAGAACAATCGAGAATGTCTCAAATCTCACTGAGAAAACAGAAAATTTTCTAGATAAAAATTCAGATTCCCTCACCACAACTCTCTACGAATCAAAACAATTAGTTACGAATTTGAATAAACTCGTGATTACCCTAGATACTCTCATTACGCAAACAGAAACGAGTAAGAATAATCTTGGAAAAATTTTATACGATGATGAGCTTTTTCTAAAATTAAAGCAAAGTATAGTTCGACTTGATTCTGTAAGCAATCTATTGCTTGAACAACTCAACTCAAAAGGAATTAAAGTGGACGCAAAAATCAGGTTATTCAGATGAAACGATTCCGTTTATTAATTCTCTTTATTTTAATTTTAAATCAGCCGATATTCTCCCAACTTGAAAGAAGTAAAAATGGAATGGTTGTTTCAGCGAGTGAGCTTGCTTCTAGAGTTGGGATAGAAATTTTGAAAAAGGGAGGAAACGCAATAGATGCATCCGTAGCTGTTGGGTTTGCTCTTGCTGTAACATATCCAGCTGCAGGAAATTTGGGTGGTGGTGGTTTTTTAGTCTATTACAGAAAAGATGGATTTGCAACCACAATTGATTTTAGAGAAAAAGCACCTGAGAGAGCTCATCGAGATATGTATCTCGATTCGCTTGGTAATCCATTACTTCATCTCTCTCAAGAAGGGGCAACTTCTGTTGGAGTTCCGGGTTCAGTAGACGGTTTAATTTATGCTCATCAAAAATATGGTAAGTTAAGATTTAGTGAAGTTATTGAACCTGCGATAAAACTTGCTCGCGATGGTTTCCGATTGAGTTACGATTTAGCGAGATCGATCAACTCGAACTATGATAACTTCATGAAATATGAATCATCAAAAAAAATATTCACAAAAAATGGTAAGAAATTCGAGGAAGGAGATTTATTTGTTCAGAAAGATTTAGCTAATACATTAACATTGATAAAAAAATTTGGAAGAAAAGGATTCTATGGGGGTAAAGTTGCTGATTTGATTGTTAAGCAAGTACAACAACTTGGTGGTTATATTACTCATGATGATTTATATAATTATCGATGTATTGAGAGAGCACCTGTAATAGGCAATTACAGGGAGCACAAAATTCTATCGATGGGACCACCGAGTGCTGGAGGAGTTGCATTAATTGAAGCGCTTAATATTTTAGAGAATCTTCAGTTCAAAAAAGAAGATTATCATTCTGCTTATCATTTACATTATTTGATCGAAACACTTAAAAGGGTTTATTATGACCGTTCAAAATATCTTGGTGATTCTGATTTTGTAAAAGTACCAATCAAAACTCTTACATCAAAAGAATATGCTAAAGAGATTTTCAAATTAATTAATCCCGATTCATCAACAGTAGTTGAGATATTCGGAAAAATTGATGCGATGAAGTATGAATCTCTCGAAACAACTCATTATTCTGTCATAGATAAAGATGGTAATGCAGTTAGTGTTACCACAACAATCAATTCTTCTTATGGTTCGAGCATAGTTGTCGATGGAGCTGGATTTTTGCTTAATAATGAGATGGATGATTTCTCTATAAAACCTGGTGTTCAAAATCAATTTGGACTCACTGGAAGTGAGGCAAATTCAATTGCTCCTGGAAAGCGAATGTTAAGCTCAATGACTCCCACTATTGTATTGAAAGGAAATAAACCGTTTTTAATTTTAGGTTCTCCTGGTGGCTCAATGATTATCACTTCTGTTTTACAAGTTTTAATGAATGTTATTGATTTTCAAATGGATATTTTCAAAGCTGTTTCGTACCCAAGGATTCATCATCAGTTTATTCCAGGAGAAATATTTTATGAAGATTATGCTTTTAGTGAAGATGTGAAAAACAAACTTGAAGCAATGGGCCATGTTTTTAAGAGAAGAAATTCCATTGGTTGGATTAATGCAATATTGTTTGATGATTCAACTGGTTTTTATTTTGGAATGAGTGATCCAAGAGGATATGGAAAAGCAGTAGGATATTAGAATGAAATCTATCGGTGTTGATATAATTGAAATAGACAGAGTCCAACAAATTATTGAAGAGTTTGGTGAAGTATTTTTGAAGAAGGTTTACAGTGATGCGGAAATTTCTTATTGTAATTCTAAAGCTAAACCTGCCCAACATTTTGCTGCCAGATTCGCAGCCAAGGAGGCGATTGCAAAAGCCCTTGGTACTGGATTTAACAAAGAACTATTGTTAAAAGACATTGAGATAAGAAATGATAAAAATGGCAAACCTGTAGTTTATTTCAAAGGAATTCCTGATCATCGATTCCTTATTTCTGTTTCGCATAGCGAACACTATGTTGTTGCCGTTGCAGCATTGAACGAATGATCATCTTTTAGTTCGCCACACTTTCTCAAATTCTTCTATCAATCTATTGTTCTCACCGATATCACTATTTTGAAGATCGTAATCAAAAAAAGTATTTCCGTCAATTTCACCCCAACCACTTCTCCAAACATAGTACGCAAAGTGAAAACCATTTGATAAGAACAGATTGTGTAAATCACTTAAATAGGAATAAAAACCTTTTTTGAATTTAATTCCACCGTACTCATTAACGAAGACAGGTATATCATGTTTATTCTTAAAATCAACTACAGGTTTGAGAAAATCAACGAGGTAGATTGAATCGATAAAGGTAACTGTATCACGAACATGAAAGAACCCTGGGTAAGTTGAATCATTTTTCTCATTAGTAAATGAATGAGGGAAATACATATTTATACTATATACAATTTTATCATCATCGAATTTTTTCATATTCAAAAATTTATCGGGATAAGCCCATCCTTGAGGTTGAACAATTACAGGTAATTCATCATCTATTTCTCTAACATTCTTAATTATCTCATCCACAAATTCAAAATAAATTGAGTCAGTAATTGCAGGCAAAAGAACAGGATCATCAAAGTGGGGTTCAAGAATAAAATTTATTCCAATCAAGTTCTTGAATTTTTTATACCGTTCTGTAATAAATCTGCACATTTCAATGTATTTAATCTTCGCAACTGAATCTGTTAAGGCGAAGTCATCTTCTCTATTCTTATCGAAAAAAGTATAAAGTGATCTACCAGGGCCACTTCTTAATGAGATTACCAGATATAGATTCAACCTTGATGTTAGTTCAACAATTCTATCGAGATTATATAAATGAATTGAATCAATCTCATAGGGAGGGAAATATTTAAATACTCCTGGATAATTTGCAACAACAAGATTAGCACCTAAATCCTTCAATTCTTCAAGATCTTTCTTTTGAATTGGTTCTCGCATCGAATAAGGAGAGAAATGCTTAAAAGGATGAATATTTACTCCCCGAAAAAAGGAATTTCTTTTCCATAAATCTATTTTCCTTATCTTTTCTTTTGACATAAATTTTACCAGATGGTGAGATTTATAAACTATGTCAGTTAATTTTACTTGCCCCTCATTGAGAATAAAAAAATTACGAATCGAGAATATATGGTTGTTTTTTATAATAAGAAATAAAATTATAATTGTGATAATATATTTCATAAAACTGGAGTGTATTTATGATTCATAAATTTTTTATAGTTTGTTTAACAATATTATCATTAACTTTCAATTCATGTCAAGGACAGAATCACCTATATGTTTCATTTTATAATCTCGAGAACCTATTCGATACAATTGATGATCCAAACAATCCAGGTGATGATGAATACCTTCCTGACTCTAAATCACAATGGGATTTAGAAAAATATGAAAAAAAACTAAGTAATTTATCAAAAGTTATAAGAGCAATGAATGACGGAAATGGGCCGGATATTTTAGGAGTTTGTGAAGTTGAGAATAGAGTTGTATTAAATGATTTATCATCTCGATTCTTAAAAGATTTCGGGTTTGATATTGTTCATCATGACTCACCGGATCCGAGAGGAATAGATGTAGGATTATTCTACAGAAAAGAAAAATTTAAATTAATTCAATTTGCACCAATCAGAATTTTCGTACGGGGAAATTCTCGAGATATTCTACATGTAGCTTTGAAATACAAGGATGAAATACTACATATATTCGTGAATCACTGGCCATCAAGAAGAGGTGGTGAGGTACAATCAGAACCAAGAAGAATTAGAGCAGCGAATATATTGAGAAGTAAGGTTGATTCTTTACTGAATATCGACATCAAATCTAACATCATCATAATGGGTGATTTTAATGATATGCCTGATAACAAGTCAATCCTGATGGTTTTAATGTCGACCCCTCTTACATGCGATAACCAAAGCCCAGAATATTCAAGGAATTTATTTAATACAGCTTATAAGAAATACTCGCAAGGATTCGGTAGTTATGTACATCAAGGTAAATTTAATATGCTCGACCAGATAATTATTTCAAAAGCTTTACTTGATAAAAATAAATTGGACTATCTTTGTGAATCCTTCGAGATTATTAGCAATGAATTAAACACAACTCGAAGTGGTCGATACAAAGGTGCTCCATATCCAACTTTTGGATCAGGTAGATATTTAGGAGGATTTAGTGATCATTTTCCCGTTGGAGTTAAACTAATATACTTGGAAGGAGAATGAGACAGTTATTGATAACTGGAATTACTGGTAATCTTGGAAGAGAAATAATAAAGTTTATTGATTTAAATCAGTTTCAAAGAATATACCTGTGTGGTAGACGAGACATTGAGAATTTAAAAATTCAAACTAATTCTCAAATAAAAATATTCTCTAGTTTTGATCTAACAGATGAATCGGTAGTTAAAAATTTATTTGAAAGTTTAATTATAGAAAGAGGAGATGAATTATTCATTATTCATTTAATTGGGGGTTATATTGGCGGTAAGTATTTCTATGAATATTCGAAAGAAGAATTAGTAAAAATGTTAAATACAAATTTCATCACTTCTTTTCTGATTACTAAATACCTTGTGAATTATAGTGAAAAATTAAGTGGTGCAACCATAATATTCATTTCTTCTAAATTAAGTCTTGATTATTATCCAAAAAGATTTATTTATGCTGTTTCTAAGAATGCTTTGAATTTTTTAGTTAGAAATCTCTCAAAAGAATTATCGTCAACAAATATCACCGTAAATGCCATTGCGCCCGGTATTATCTTAACAGAGGAGAACAAAAAGTGGCTAAGTGAGGAAAATTTTGAAAAGTTTGTAACGCCCGAAGAAATTGTAAGAATTATTAATTCAATTTTTATGAATTACAGAAAAATTACTGGTAATATTATTCTAACTGGTGAATAATTTTTTCTAAAATATTCATTAATAATAAATTGACTTTAGTTCAATAAAATTGTAAAATTGTAACGATTTTTTAGTTTAATCAATTAGAAACAAACGAAGTAAAATAAAAAATAAACTCTGGAGGTAAAATAAAAATGGACTTATCCGCAATTCTCGGATTAATTAATGGTTTGATAGCTCAATCTGATACTGGTATCCTGAATGTGCTTCAGGAAAAATACAATGCTGGTGGTTTCTTTATGCATCCAATTCTTGCAAGTTTAATAATAGGACTTGCATTTTCGATCGAAAGATTCTGGACATTATCTCGTGCTAATATCAACACAAAAAAATTCATCCTTGATGTGAAAAAAGCTCTTGAAGAGGGTGGTGTTGAGAAAGCAAAAGAACTTTGCGCAAATACGCGTGGACCAGTTGCAAGCGTATTCCATGCTGGTCTTTTGAGAGTTGATGAAGGTATAGAAGCAGCAGAGAAAGCTATCATAGCCTATGGTGCAATCGAAATGTCTTTCCTGGAAAGAGGTTTAATCTGGATTTCAACATTTATTACTTTAGCACCTATGCTTGGTTTCACCGGTACAGTACAGGGAATGATTCAGGCATTTGATGCTATTAAAGAAGCTAACCAGATTTCACCGAGTATCGTAGCTGGTGGTATTGCGGTCGCACTTTTAACCACATTATTTGGATTAATTGTCGCTATGATTCTTCAGGTCTTCTATAATTATTTTGTATCGAGAATAGATAAAATAGTTGTGGATATGGAAGAAAGTTCAGTAGAATTAATTGATGCTCTTGTAACTTTACAGAAAAACAGTAAGTAAATTTTAAGATAAGAGAGGATTAAGAATGCCTCAGATTCGAAAAAAGAAAATAAGGGAAGCGGAAATTCCTACAGCGTCTCAAGCAGACCTTGCATTTTTATTATTATTATTCTTCCTTGTATCGACGACAATTGATGTTGATACAGGTATTGGATTAACTCTACCTGAATATGTCCCACCAGAGGAACAGGTTAAAGTTGAAGTTTCAAAAGATAGAATCGCCACTCTATTAATTAATGAAACTGGTGATATTCTTCTGAACAATGAATTAGTTACACTTGGTCAAATTCTTCCAAAAATTAAACCAAGGATTGAAGAGAAGATAGAATTACCAGCAAACAAAAAGTTGATTGTTTCTGTTAAAACAGATGCAAATACTAGTTATAATCTTTATATTCAAGCTCTGGATCATGTTAAAGAAGCATATTTCGAAGTACGCGATGAATATGCGTTGAAGAAATGGGGTAAGCGTGTAATCGATTTGAATGAAGAACAGATGAACGAAGTAAAAGACAAAATACCAATAATCATTTCAATCGCTGAACCAGAGGTGGTTAAAAAATAGGAATAAAGGTTAATAAATATGAAATTCCAGAAAAAATTAGCTAAAGCGAAACAAGGTATCCCGACAACCTCGATGCCAGATATCGTATTTATGCTTCTTTTGTTCTTCATGGTTACGACAACACTTCGAGAACATGATGTAAAAGTAGTATTTAATTTACCAGAAGCAAAGGCTATCGAGAAAATTGAAAATAAAAGAGTTGTTTCTTATATCTGGGTAGGAAAAGATGGAAGAATTCAGATTGATGATAATATTGTAAAAGTTGACCAGATTCAAAAAATTATGTATGCTAAAAGACAGGAATTACCCAGTATAATTGTTTCATTGAGAATTGATAAAAATACCAAGATGGGACTTGTAACAGATATTCAACAGGAATTAAGAAAAGCTTATTGCTTGAGGATTAATTACTCATCTCTTTATAAATCTTCTTAAAATTTTCGAATTAGAAGTAAAGGCAGGAATTTTTCCTGCCTTTTTTGTTTAAACCAAATGGAGATTGCTATGCTAAAAGAAAAGTTAAATGATTTAATGAAAGATGCAATGAAGAGCGGTGATAAGTTGAAGCTTGAAACTTTGAGATCCATTAGAGCTGCATTCATCGAGTTTGATAAGAGTGGCTCGGGAAAGGAATTAAATGAAGAAGAAGAGATAAAAATTGTTAATTCTCTAGTTAAGAAACGAAAAGAATCGATTGAAATTTATGAAAAAGCTAATAGGATTGATTTGGCTGAAAAAGAAAAAAAAGAACTGGAAATACTAATTTCATTTTTACCTCAACCACTTACTGAAGAAGAGATTTCAAAAAAATTAGATGAGATTATTACAAATGCTGGTACTAAAGATCCGAAAGATTTTGGTAAGTTAATAGGAATTGCAATGAAAGAATTCAAAGGTCGTGCAGATGGTAAATTAGTTCAATCAATACTCAAGGCAAAGTTATCAGTGGATGGAACAAACACTTGATTATTTCCTAACTGGGCTTTTGATAATCGGTTTTATTCTCGGATTCAAAGATGGTTTAATTAAAAAAGTTGTGTCATTAGCTGGTTTTGTTTTAGGAATTATAGGTGCTATTTCATTTTCTCCTTTAGTAAGAGTTAAACTCCTCGAATTATTTAATCTATCTCCCTCAATAGCTATCATTCTTAGTTTTTTGATCGTTTTTCTAACCATCATTCTATTTACGAAACTGATCATAAAACTTATTCGACCAAAATTTTCAGTCTTTGGTTTTTTTGATAGACTTTTTGGAGGAATTCTTGGTTTAATCCAGACGGGTTTAATCTTAAGTGGCTTATTGATCATTCTAAATATATTTGATATACCTGAGGAAAAAGAAAAATCAAATTACCGATATTATGCTTTCATATATAATCTTTTACCAGATACTTTTAGGTTTTTAGAAAACCTAACACCAGAAACAAAGCAAACAATTGAATTTTTAGAAAAAGAGATTCGTAGAAATCGTGAAAGAATTAATAAATAAATTAGATTTAAACAAGATTTTTGATAGAGTTGCATCATATGCGAATACTGAATTAGGGAAAATCATCATTTCTCAGGATAACCCTGCCAGTGAGAGAACAGAAGCTGAATATAAAATCAACCTCACATTCGAATTGAAGAGTTTTATTGAACAATTTGAAGAAATTGATTATCTATATCTTAAGGATGTTCGTGATATTGTTCATAAATCGCGAATTGAGAATTACGTTCTAACACCGAAGGAAATAATTCTAATTGGAAATCTTTTATATAATTCTCGAATAATTAAATCAAAGATTTCAAAATATAAAAAAGAATTCCCTCTGTTGAGTAGTCTTGTAGAGAATATTACCGAAAATCTTTTTCTTGAAAGAAAAATTAAAGATATAATAGATGATTATGGCGAAATAAAAGATTCTGCAAGTAATGAATTAAAGAGAATTCGTGAAGAAATAAAAGCTTTACAATTTAACATTCAAAAAATAAACGACAGAATTCTGAAGGATTTGAGCAAAGATGGTATGGTTCAGGATGAACTCATTACTTTGCGCGATGGAAGAATGGTCATACCTGTAAAAAGTGAATTCAAAAGAAAGGTGAAAGGTTTTATTCATGCTGAATCAGCATCTGGACAAACGACTTATATTGAGCCTGCAGAAACTCTCGAATTAAATAATGAGTTGTTATCCTTGTTCTTTGAAGAAAAGAGAGAGATAAATAGAATTCTTGGATTATTAACAAAAGATATTTCAAAATTCTCTGAAGAACTCCTAAAAAATTTTGATATCATTACTACATTTGACTGTCACTATGCTAAAGCTAAATATGCTATTGAAATTAGAGCCAATCGAATTATTTTTTCTGATGACCACAGTTTCGATTTAATTGAATGCAGGCATCCTGTATTGATTCAATCGATTGGGTTTAACAATACCGTTCCATTTGATTTAAAAGTACACGATAAGATTAATACCATAGTAATTTCTGGTCCTAATGCTGGTGGTAAAACTGTTCTAATGAAAGCGATTGGTACTATTTGTATTTTGGCTCGGATTGGCTACTTGATTCCAGCACATCCAGATTCAAAAATCCCATTTTTCAAAAAAATATTTATCGATATTGGTGATGAACAGTCGATTGATAATGATATAAGCACTTTTGGCTCTCACATTTTGAATTTGAAATACATTTATGAAAATTGTGATGAAGATTCTCTAATACTTTTAGATGAATTAGGTACAGGAACTGATCCTGTTCAGGGAGTTGCTTTGGCCACTTCAATTCTTCAAGAATTCATCAGGAAAAATTCTTTTGTAATTGTCACAACTCATCACTCATTTCTAAAATACTTTGCATCAAATCATCCGCAAATAATGAATGCATCGATGGAATTCAATTTTGAAACACTTGAACCGACATATAGATTTGTGTTAGGCATTCCTGGATCAAGTTACACTTTTGAAATTGCCCGAAGAATGAAACTGAGTGAGAAGATATTGGAAGGCGCAAAAAAATTTCTAAAACAATCTGATATAGAAGTTGAAAATTATATTGCTCAAATTCAGCAAAAAGCTCAATCTTATTCAAAGCTTCTTGATGAATTACAAAAAGAGAAGAAAGATATTCAGAGACTGAAAACAGAGTATAATGAAAAGTTATTGAAAGTAAAATCTGAGATAAAAGAAATAAAGAAAAAAGCATTATTAGAAGCGGAGAGTATTATTCAGACAGCGAACAAAATTGTCGAGAGTGCGGTTAGGGAAATAAAAGAGAAAAATGCTGATAAAGAAGCAATAAAATTTGCACGAAAAAAAATATCAGAAGAAAAACGAAAGCTTGATAAGTTATTAGATGTTTCAAAAAAAGAAACTGAGGCATTAACAGGCGAAATTGAAATTGGCAATCTGGTTAAAATTAAAGGTCAAGATTCTATTGGTAAAGTTTTGTCACTGGATAGAAAAAAGAATATTGCAATCGTGCAGGTTGAACAATTTAAGGTTACAATATCTCTTGATAAGCTTTCAAGGATTGAACAGTTCGAACATCTTGATAAAAATTTTGAAAGTGTAAGTAATTTTGTCCAGCCAGTGGAATCAAAATTTGTCCCGTTTCAACTTGATATTCGCGGTAAAAGAGCTACAGAAGCAGAAGAGCTGATTTTGAAATATATCGATGATGCAGTACTATATGGATTGTACAGTATTTCAATTATACATGGTAAAGGTGATGGAATTTTAAAAAATGTTACACAAAAAGTTCTACAATCACATCCTTTTGTTAAATCTTTTTATTATGCTCCGGTTGATCAAGGAGGAGAAGGAGTGACAATTGTAGAATTGAAGGACTAATCATGTTCAAAAAAATCTTAATTGCAAATAGAGGTGAAATTGCTGTTAGAGTTATACGTGCTTGTAAAGAGTTAGGAATAAAAACGGTAGCAATATACTCTGACGCTGATTCTAGATCACTTCATATTAGATTAGCCGATGAAGCAGTTCACTTGAAAGGGAATAGATCCAACGAAACTTATCTTGATTTCGATAAAATTGTCAATTCTGCTAAAAAATTAAATTGTGATGCAATACATCCTGGTTATGGATTCCTCTCAGAAAATGCCGAGTTCATAAAATATGTTACTGATTCAGGAATAAAATTCATCGGACCACATCATAGTTCTGTTGAATTAATGGGTAATAAAACAGCAGCTCGTGAATTGATGTCCAAAAATAATGTTCCGATTGTTCCTGGTTCACTGAAACCTATATCAGATTTAGATTCGCTGAAAGGCACAGCAAAAAAAATAGGTTATCCTGTACTTATTAAAGCAGCAGCAGGAGGAGGTGGTAAAGGGATGCGTGTTGCAAATGATGAAGATGAACTGATTAAAAATTTTGATCTTGCTCAGTCGGAAGCTCAAAAAGCTTTTAAAGACAAATCTGTATTTCTTGAAAAATTTATATTGAATCCCAAGCATATTGAAGTGCAAATTATTGCAGATGAGCATGGAAATTATAGACATCTCTTTGAACGAGAATGTTCACTTCAGAGAAGATATCAAAAAATAATTGAAGAGGCTCCATCCATTTCTATCTCCCAAAGTCAAAGAGAAAAACTTTTACAGGCTGCTATTAATGCTGCGAAAGCCTGTGATTATTTTAATGCTGGAACCGTTGAGTTTATTTTTGATGGTGAGAATTTTTATTTCTTAGAGATGAATACAAGAGTTCAGGTTGAACATCCCGTCACAGAGATGATCACCGGTATAGATATTGTGAAAGAACAAATTAAAATTTCTGCAGGATATCACATTTCGTTTAATCAAGATGAAGTAAAAATTAATGGTCATGCAATAGAAGCACGAATATATGCTGAAAACCCAATGGAAGACTTTATTCCATCGTTTGGAAAAATTACTTCATTCAGGGCACCTTCTGGATTTGGAATTAGATTTGAATCGGGAGTTGATCAATACTCTGAAGTGCCTATTTATTATGATCCGATTCTTGCTAAATTGATTGCGTGGGGCAGGACAAGAGAAGAATCAAGGATAAGATTGATTAGAGCACTCGAAGAAACAATTATTGCAGGAATTGTTACGAATGTTCCATTTAATTTGTATTTACTAAAATCACCAGATTTTATCGAAAATAAATTTGATACTCAATATATCGATAGAAATTATTCCGAAATCAAAAAATCGATGTATCAAAACATAGGTATTGAGGAATTAGTAAAAATTGCAGAGGCAATCTCTATCTTACCATTGAATGAAACTAAGAATTTAATTAATACTAAGACTAAATCGCCCAGTCGTTGGATTGAAAGAAGATTAAACCATGAAAACTGAGATTGAATTTTTAGATTTAAATTTTAAAAAAATAGTAACTAAAGATGAAATGAATTCTTTGATGGAAAAGGTAGAAGTGACAGAATTTTCAAAGAATCATTTTTTTTGTAAAATAGATGAAAATGTTTTTGAATTAGTAATAGAACCAATTGATAGTACTAATTTTTCCCTAATCTATAAAGGACAACATTATATCATCAATAAGAGAAAAGTTTTTTACGAATCAAACAACAATTCAAAGAAAGATTCACATAAGACAATCATTATAAAATCACCGATGCCTGGACTTATCTCCAAGATAAAAGTAGTTATCGGTCAGAAAGTTAAAAAAGGTGATGCTTTACTCTCTATCGAAGCAATGAAAATGGAAAATGATATAAAGTCGCCGATTGATTGCATCATCGAATCAATCAATGTGAATGAAGGGATTGTGGTCGAAAAAAATCAGGCATTAGTAGTGTTATCGACAATTCAGAATTTATGAGAACAATAATTTGCAATATTTGTGGGTTAAAAAACTCTATTTTCTCTTCTAAGTGTATGAATTGTGGAAGTTTAATCAGAGAAAAATATTCAAATATTAATCTTGGTGATATTATTAAAAATCTTTTAATTGATACAGAATTGGGTATTAAACAAATATTATTTTCTGAGCATAAAAACTATCTATTGATTTTTTATTTCATAATGTGCTTGAAATTAACATACATTTCTCTCTTTAAGTTTTCATTTCTTGACCTTGAAATCGAAAATAATTTGATGGGTTTTATCTTCAATTTATTCATCTTCTGGATTGTTTTTATTTATTTCATTGCTTATCTGTTAAAGATTTCAATTCATATTTTCTTTCGATCTAAAATTAAAATCAAAGACTCTCTTTCATTGATAATTTATCCTGGTATTTATGTTTATATAACTATTTTAATTTTGATACCCATAGAATTTATGATTTTTGGGCAATATTTATTTTCCGACAATCCATCAATACTAGATATTAATTTTACAAAAGCATTTATATTAATTTCAATTGAATCAATTATTCTATTGCATGCTATATTTTTGCTCTGGAATTTTTTTTCGTTTTTATTCGAGTCGAAAATTTTAGCAATCATATCCGTTAGCTTTATAATTATTTTATTACATTCTGGAAATCAGATTTTCGAAAACATTATGGGGATAAATTAATATGAGTATCAGAATAAAAGTTCTGGTAGTGGGTTTAGGTCAAATCGGAATAGAAACGTGTAATTTAATACTTGAGAAGGATTCACTTGAATTAGTTGCTGCAGTTGATGCAGATCCTAAAAAATCAGATCGAGATCTCGGTGATTTGTTGGGACAGAAAAAATTGGGAGTAAAAGTTTATGATGATTTGAGAAAAGCTTTGGAAGAAAATGAACCAGAAGTAACGATCATAACAACGAAAAGTTTTTTGAGAGATATAGTTAATGATATCTTTTTATGCATCGATCATCATTCTAGTGTAATTTCTAGTTGCGAGGAACTATTTTTTCCTTTTGAAAAGTATCCCAAACTTGTTGAAGAGATTGATCTGAAGGCGAAAGAAAATTTTGTCCATGTCCTTGGTACTGGTGTCAATCCAGGTTTTATAATGGATACGCTTCCTGTTTTTATAACAAGTGTTTGTACTGATATTAAATCGATAACAATAAGAAGAATTGTAGATTTATCTAAACGACGAAAATCTCTGCAACAAAAAATGGGGTTAGGCTTGGACTTGAATAGTTTTAAGAAATTGCTCAAAGAAAATAAAATAGGTCATGTCGGATTGTTGGAATCGACACAATTCATCAGTCATTTCATAAAACTAAATGTAGAAAAATTTAATGTTAAGAATGAACCTTTAGTTGCTAAGCAAAAGATAAAAACAAAACATTTTGAAATTTCTAAAGGTGAGATTGTCGGTATTAAACAAATAGTAATTGGATTGAATAATCAGAATAAAAAGATAATAGACTTATCACTGGAGATGCGAGCAGATATAAACGAAAACTACGATGAGATAGAGATTAAAGGAACCCCACCAATTAAACTAATAGTTAAGAATGGAATTTCTGGCGATATCGCTACAGTAGCAATGATAGTCAATGTGATTCCTAATTTGCTTCGTTCAAGATATGGTCTCATCACAATGAAAGAAATTCTTCTACCTTCCATATTGAATACTTAAGTTAAATACTATAGGATAATTATGGTAAAAAATATTGGAAAAGTTTATAAAACATTTGTGGATGTTTTACATTCATTAAAGAATTGGGTTGAGAGTTTTGCTCATAAACCTTCTGCTGGAATAGCTCTTTTTATTTTTGCTTTTATTGAATCCTCATTCTTTCCAATTCCACCAGATGCTCTGTTAATTATTCTTGCGATAAGTCATCCAAGAAGAAGTTTATATTATGCAACGATTTGTACAATTGGTTCAGTCCTGGGTGCCTATCTTGGATACTTGATAGGTTTTGTTTTTTATGATACGATTGGTATCAAAATTATTAGGTTTTATGGAGTAGAGAATCAGATTAACTATGTTCTCCAGAAATATCAAGAAAATGGATTTATAGCAATCGTATTTGCTGGTTTTACTCCCATTCCTTATAAAGTTTTTACAATTCTTGCAGGATTTAATAAAACAATCGACTTATTCACTTTAACAGTTGCTTCTTTAATTGGCAGAGCTGGAAGATTTTATCTAGTTGGAACATTGATCTATTTCATTGGACCTGGAGTTAAACCTTTTATCGATAAATACCTTGACAAATTAACTTTAGTGTTCATGGTTTTATTGATTATTAGTTTTTTTGTTCTTAGATATTTGATTTGAGGAGTTAAATGAGAATTAAAACAGATGTGCTTGTTATTGGTAGCGGAATCGCTGGATTGAGATTTGCAATAGAGGTTTCTGAATTTGCAGAAGTTTACATTCTAACTAAAAAAGAAAAAGCTGAATCAAACACTAATTATGCTCAAGGTGGAATTGCATCCGTTTTTTCTTCAGACGACGATTTCGAGCTTCACATCAAGGACACTCTGCACGCAGGTGATGGATTATGTGATTTAAAAGCTGTTGAATTAATCGTTAGAGAAGGACCTTATGAAATTAAAAAGTTAGTGGATTTTGGAACACAATTTTCAATAACTATGGATGGTCGTTTAGATTTAGCAAGAGAAGGGGGACATTCACGAAATAGAATTGTTCATTCAAAAGATTTAACTGGTTATGAGATAGAAAGGGCACTTCTTCAAAAAATAAGTGAAATTAAAAACATCCATCTTCTGGAAAATCACTTTGCTATAGATTTGATTACTGAACATCATTTACCCGACTCTGTTAAGAAAGATAAGAAAATTCATTGTTGGGGAGTTTATGCTCTTGACTCTAAAAATAATGAAGTCCACACTTTCATTTCGAAAATTACTCTTTTAGCTACAGGTGGTCTTGGTCAAGCATACTTGCATACTACGAATCCACCGATTGCTACCGGTGATGGTTTCGCAATGGCATTTCGTGCTGGGGCATTGATGGGAAACATGGAATTTGTACAATTTCATCCTACTGCACTTTATGAGGAGAACTTTCAAGGAAGAAGTAACAGACCAGCTTTCCTAATCAGTGAAGCAGTACGTGGATTTGGAGCGAAACTAAGGTTGAAGAATGGTGAAGAATTCATGCATAAATATGATCCAAGAGGGGAACTGGCACCAAGAGATATAGTAGCTCGTGCAATTGATAATGAACTCAAAAAGTCGGGTGAAAATTTCGTGTATCTGGATTTGACTCATAAAAATCCGGAAGAAATCAAGGAACGCTTTCCAAATATTTACCAACGATGTCTTGAAAAAAATATTGATATAACAAAGGAAATGATTCCTGTCATCCCTGCTGCGCATTATGCATGTGGTGGTGTTGTTACAGATTTGGTAGGTCGAACAACAATCGAAAATTTATTTGCAACTGGTGAGGTGGCAATGACCGGTGTGCATGGTGCAAATAGATTAGCCAGTAACTCTCTTCTTGAAGCTTTAGTATTTTCGAAACAAGCTGCTTTAGCTTGCAAATCATTATTAAAAAATCAAAAATTCTTTCTCCCCGAAGAGATACCTGATTGGATAGATACCAGTATGCTTTCGTCAGAGGAAAAAATATTAATATCTCAAAATCGACAGGAAATCAGAGAGATTTTATGGGATTATGTCGGTATTGTTAGATCAAATGAAAGATTAAGAAGAGCTATCAAACGAATTCAAATCATTTCTGAAGAAGTAAAAAGTATGTATGATAAATCAAAAGTATCAGAAGAAATTTTAGAATTAAGGAATTTAGTAGAGGTTGCTTATTTAATAGCATATTCAGCAAGTCAGAGGAAAGAATCCAGAGGTCTACATTTTAATATAGATTACCCATTTAAAGACGATAAAAATTTTCTTAAACCTACTTTTGTCCAGAATCCAGTTTCTTGATTCATTAATTCCTGAATAAATATACCATATCTAACTCCACGTGTCGAAACGAATATTTCTTCAATCCCAAGAAGTTTCATAATAAAATCTAGAATTATCGATCCAGGCAAAATAACATCTTCTCTTCCTCTCAAAACCGAGGGATATTTTTTCAATATTTGTTGAGGACTTGATCTAGCAAATTCATTAATCAAATGTTCTAAGTCTCTTTTCTTTATTTTGAATTTATCTACCTCTTTCTCGTTGAAAATAACTTGATTTAATAATATCGAAGCAATGGTGGTTGGTGTACCTGCAACTGCAATTCCAATAAAATTATTAAAGTATAATTTCTCTTGAAAAATCACCGAAAGATAATCATCTTCTCTTTTCAAATCTTCCGAAGCTTTTTCATTGAAAAATAATTCTTTTAAGATGACTGCTCCAACAGGGAAACTTCTGAAATATTTTATTTCATTCATGTTACCATAAATTATTTCGGTACTGCCACCTCCTATATCAATGACCACGAAATCTTTTCTATCAAAGTAAGTATCGAAATTACTTACACCACCTATGAATGAGAGTACAGCTTCTTCTATATTCGATAAGATTTTTATCTTTATACCTGTGGATTGAAAAACCGTGCTAATTACTTCTTCTGAGTTCTTTGCCAGTCGGAACGGTGCTGTCCCGTTACAGATAATCTTATCTACTTTAATTGAATGACATAATTGTTTATATTCCAACAAAATTTCTACTAAATCGTTAATTGAATTTTGATCGATTATATTATTCTTCATTATTGATTTACCAATTCGTGGGATTCTAATTTCCTCACGAATCACTTCAATTTCAGAATTGCTTGATTCACCAATAAGAAGCAACACTGTATTCATTCCAACATCAATGCAACCTAATTTCATTTCTTCTACTATCCTTGATTAAAAAGAATAATCATATTAATTTGCATTCTAAATGGAACTAAAGAAATACATTACAAAAATATATCTTTTCATATTAATCATCGCATCAATATTCTGGCTTGGTGGTTCAATCTATCGAGCTATAATTGCATACACACTATTCGAACCATTCTCATTAATTGTTAAAAGCGAAATTACCTATGATATTTTACGACAAACTCTCAAACTAGTAGGAAATGTAACGGTTTATATTCTGTTCAGTTATCCTTTCGTATTGATATTTTTTGTTCTGTTGATTAAAAGCTCAAAAGTGAATTTAAAAAAAGAAGGTTGGTTATTCATCATAACCTTAATTCTTGGATTATTTTTACCGGTAGAGATTTATATAAGCTATCTTGATATAAAATTTTCTCTAATGGTACTTTTCTCAAATTTCGATACAAATATGGCACTAAGTTTGTTAATTCAACGAATTTCCGCTCTTGGTGGATTGCCTGCTATTGGTTCTCTCTGTTATTTTACATCAATTTGGTTTGCCATATTCCAACCACTTAGAAAATAATTAGACATGAAACAAAAGGAAAAGGAATATCAACAATTAATTGAAGATTTAAGAGAAATTGCTTCACAGAAAGGTATTAAAGTTCGATTTGAAAAAGGTGATTTTAATGGGGGATATTGCATTTTAAAATCTGAAAGAGTTATAGTTATAAATAAAATGGCTCAGACACAAAGAAAATTAATTATTCTTGTCGAAGCACTTAAAGAAATAGGTGTTGAAGATATTTATATCAATCCTAAAATAAGAAACATAATCGAGAATGTTGAAATATGATAAAAGCTATCGTTTTTGATCTCGATAATACACTTGTTGATTTTATGCTCATGAAGCGACGCGCAATCGAAGCAGCAATTCCAGCTATGATCGATGCTGGTTTAAAATTACCAAGTGATGAAATAAAGAAATTAATAGATGAAATTTACCAGGAAAAAGGAATCGAATATCAGAAAGTCTTCGACGAATTATTATCCAAGGCTATTGGAAAAGTAGATCACAAAATACTTTCAGCTGCGATTGTAGCATATCGTAGAGCTCGCGAAGCATCCTTAGTTCCTTATCCAAATGTTTACCCAACATTAATCAAACTTTTAAAATTAGGATTAAAATTAGGAATTGTTTCAGATGCACCAGCTCTCGAAGCATGGTTAAGGCTTTCGAGTCTTAACTTTCAATATATTTTCGATGCAATTGTTACTTTTGAAGATACTGGTGAAAGAAAACCCAGTCCTGTACCTTTTATCAAGATTTTGGAGGCATTAAAAGTGAAACCCGATGAAGCAATAATGGTAGGGGATTGGGCTGAAAGGGATATTGTAGGAGCAGCTAAAGTTGGGATGAAAACTGCATTTGCCAGATATGGAGATACCTTTAATACCAAAAACCCTAATGCTGATTATGAATTGAATGATATTTCAGAATTAATTGATATCGTAAAAAAAGAAAATAACTTAGAATAAAAAGTTGATATTTTACTTTAAGAATCTTTGTTATATTTTTATCTTTTATTATATTTGAATTGAAAATAAAGTTAGAAATGAAGGATTTATCGATAAAAAAGTTATACTATTCAATTAGTGAAGTTAGTAAGATTACTGGTTTGGAACAGTATGTTCTCAGATATTGGGAAAATGAATTTGAACAACTGAAACCACAAAAGAATAGAGCTGGGAATCGTATTTACACTAATAAAGATATTCAATTAATTTTATTTTTGAAGAAATTATTGAGAGAAGAAAAATATACAATTGATGGTGCAAAGAAAGTTCTCCAGAACTATAACCCCAATGAAGATTTACCTATTGAAAATATAGCAAGAAGCGAAAATGAGAATAAAGAGAATGTAATTTCATCAAGGTCTAAGATTGATGATCAAAATTTACTAAAAGATCTACGTGATATTAAAGAACTTTTACAAGATATTTACATTAAGTTATGAAAAAGGATCGGAACGTAGCGCAGCCCGGTTAGCGCACCACTTTGGGGTAGTGGGGGTCGCGGGTTCAAATCCCGCCGTTCCGACTAATTCCCATCTAAGATTACTCCGAATAAAATGAAAAATTTTGAATTAGATAAACCGAAAAGTAATTGTGGTATTTTTGGGATAGCTGCTCATTCATATGCAAGTTTGTTAACTTACTATGGATTACTTGCCCAGCAACATCGAGGACAAGAAGCGTCTGGTATTGTAACGAGAGAAAAACTTTCAGGCGGTAGAATTCAATTCCACATTAAAAAAGAGAAAGGTTTGGTCACAGAAATCTTTCATGATGAAAAGATTTTTTCTGACGAACTCCGAGGTAACGCTGCGATTGGGCATAATCGTTACTCAACCACTGGTTCAAATAATATTAACAATGTTCAACCCTTTTTGGTAAAATATCATTCGGGTCATTTAGCAATCTCACATAATGGTAATCTCACAAATGCACATAAACTTAGAAAAAAATTAATCCGAGAAGGAGCAATATTTCAGACAACAAGCGATACTGAAATAATCTTACATTTGATCTCACGAAGTAAAAAAAAATTTCAAATCGACCAAATACAAGAAGCATTAGAAATAATCGAAGGTGCTTACTCTTTAGTTATATTAACCGATGAATTTCTTTTTGCGTGTAGAGATAAATTTGGAATCAGACCTCTCTCTCTTGGAATTCTTGAAAATTCTCATGTTATAGCGTCTGAGACTTGTGCATTTGATTTAATTGGCGCAAAATACATTCGTGAAATTGAAAGGGGAGAAATTCTTGCAATCAAAATAAATGAAAAGAACTCTGAAATTTATGAACAAAGGTTTCTGAATAATATTCCTGAACACCCTAAAAAATGCATATTTGAATTTATCTACTTTTCAAGACCAGATAGTGTCATATTTAATGAAAATGTAGACAAAGTTCGAAGGAAACTTGGGAAAAAACTTGCAGAAGAACATCCGGTTAATCACGCAGATGAAAATCAAAAAATTGCCGTAATGAGTGTTCCTGATTCATCGAACACAATTGCAATAGGTTATAATAATCAACTGAGAAAAATGAACTTCAACACAAAATTTGAAATAGGTTTGATACGAAGTCATTACATTGGCAGAACATTCATTCAACCTGAAATAGATAAACGAAAACTTTCAGTGAAAGTGAAATTTAATACTGTTAAAGGAGCGATTTCTCAAAAAGAAATTGTCCTTGTTGACGACTCGATAGTGAGAGGGACAACATCCAAACAATTAATCTCTTTGATTAAGGAAGCTAATCCAAAATCCATTCATTTAAGAATAGCCTCACCACCAATCCTGCATCCATGTTATTACGGCATGGACTTTCCAAATCCAGATGAGTTAATCGCTAATCGAATGAATAATAATTTAATTAAAATCAAAGAAGAATTGGGAACCGATTCACTTGAGTATCTTTCTTTTAAAGGCTTGATAGAATGTATACCAGAAAAGGATGAGAAATTTTATTGCACTGCATGTTTTTCGGGAAAATATCCAATTGCAATCGAAGATAATTTACAAAAAGATATCAACGAAGATGAATAGATCAATTCTAAAAGATTGGAGAAAATTACCTAATCTCATAAGTCTATCGAGAGCGATCTTTATTCCATTAATTATTTTTCTATTCAATAGCGTTCTTGAATGGAGATGGTATCTCATTACTTCTTTAATTGTTTTTTCGCTATTAGATAACTTAGATGGATATGTTGCTCGAAGAAGAAATGAAATAACTGAATTCGGGAAGATTATTGATCCTTTGATTGATAAGATATTTGTAATTACTTTTATAATTAATCTTTATTACTATGATTTAGTACCATATTGGTTTATTTCATTAGTTATATTAAGAGATTTAATAATAATTTTAGTTGGTGGAATATTTATAAACAAAATTAAAAAAGTACCTGTATCTGATTTTATAGGAAAAATGACAGTAGGTGCTATTGGTATTGTTTTTATACTTACTTTGTTGGATTTTCAAAAATTCAAGATGTTTTTCGATTTGGTTTTATATATTTGCACATTTCTTATTTTTCTAAGTTTGATTAATTATGGTTATAAACAAATTTTTAAAAAACAATGAAAGCTTTATTCAAATCTTTTGAGAAACTGAAACAGGGACTTGCTAAGACTAAGAATTCAATAGTAGAAAAGATACAGTCTTTAATTCAAAACAATAGTACTTTAGATGAAGCGCTTATAGAAAATATAAGAGAGGTACTTTACCAATCAGATGTTGGATTTGAGATTACTGAATCGATCGCAAAGAAAATTGAATCAAGATTAAAAAATGAAAAATCCGATGAAATAGTAAACATTGTTAAAGAAGAATTATATAATATTTTAACGAATGTTAATGTCAAATCATCAGGTATAGATTTTTATAAATTCAAGATAATAGATCAGAGCAGACCAAAAATCATTATTGTAGTGGGAGTCAATGGTACAGGAAAAACTACCTCCATAGGTAAAATAGCTTACAATTTCAAGTTAAACGATTACAAAGTGTTGATAGCAGCAGCAGATACCTTTAGAGCTGCAGCAAATGAACAGCTTTCAATTTGGGCAAAACGCGCTGAGGTTGAGATAATTGATAATCCTAACACTAAAGATCCAGGTGCTGTAGTTTACGAAGCAATTGATAAGGCTATAAAAAATCAAATTGATATTGTACTTGTTGATACTGCTGGTCGTTTACATACAAAAACTGACTTAATGAATGAACTTAATAAGATCACGAGAGTAGTTGAGAAAAGACTAAATAATAAACCAGATGAAGTTTTGCTTGTAATAGACGCTACGACCGGTCAGAACGCTGTAGTACAGATTGATAATTTTCTGAAGTATGCTCCGTTAACGGGTATTATCCTGACTAAACTTGATGGAACAGCAAAAGGTGGGGTAATTTTCCAAATCATTCAAAAGTTTAACATACCTGTCAAGTTTATTGGTGTTGGAGAAGGGATTGACGATCTGCAGCCCTTCGATGCTAATGATTTTATAAATGCATTATTTGAAAATTAATTCGGATATTAATTCCATGAAATATTTATTCATAGCAAATCCAGTAGCTGGTAAAGGTAGAACGAAAAAGTTACTTAAGGATATCAGGAAATATCTTGATTCATCAAGAATACAATATAAACTAATCGAAACCACTGCTCCTGGTGAACTACTAAATTTAATTAATTTAATTCAGAATGAATACAATAGAATTGTTGTGATTGGAGGTGATGGCACCATCCATGAACTGATAAATAGTGAAGTTAAACCAGAAAAAATTTATGGAATACTTCCAACAGGTTCAGGTAATGATTTTGCTTTTACTTTAGGATTAAATAAAAATCTAATGGTTGATCTTCAAACCATTATTGGGAAAAAAACAGCTAAGATTGACATTGGTTATGCTGAATTGGAAGAATTTTCTGGGAGAAAATTTAATTTCTTGTTCGCAAATAGTCTTGGTATTGGATTCGATGCGGAGGTTGCCAGTTATGCAAAAAGAATGAAAATTTTAAGAGGATTATTATTGTATCTGATTAATGTTTTCAGGGTTTTAATTGTATATAAATATAGAAACTTAGAGATTAAGAGTGAATCGTTGAAAATAAAACAACCAATTTTTATGGTTTCTATTGGAAATGGAAAGACTGCTGGTGGTGGTTTCAAATTAACTCCATTAGCTATTCCCAATGATAATCTGTTTGATATCTGTTTAGTAAAGAAGATTAGCAAACTTAAAGTGTTGCAAATACTTCCTTTAGCAATTATCGGTAAACATATTTATGACTCTGATGTTATTTATTTCAAAACACAAGAGCTCGAAATTAATTCAGATAAACCAATCTATGTACATGCTGATGGTGAGATTAAATCCGAACAGATGAAATCAATTCGAATACGGCTTTTAAAAAATTATGCAAATTTCATTTCTGATGGAGTGGCTTATGTTAATGAAAAAACCCGAACATAAACGATTTGAATATATTCCGAGATATTACAATCCTGATAAAGATGAGTCACAAAAATTTAAAGAACGATTTGACCTTATTCGAAGATATCATATAGCAAAGAAAAAAAATTATAAATTATTTCTTTATTTCTTAATCATAATCTTGATAATGTACATTGCTATTAAGATCGGTATCATTTAATGCAGAGAACAAAATTAGTTTACATAATAAACATTATTGGACACTACGATTTATTAAAAAGCCTGCAAGAATTTATTTGCAGGCTTTTTCTTTTCAATATTTGAAAAATCCTTCACCTGTTTTTCTACCCAGTTTATTTGCTGCGACCATTTTTTTGAGCAATGGACATGGCCTGTATTTTGAATCATTGAATCCTTCGTATAGAACTTCCATTATAGCCAGACAAACATCTAGTCCAATAAAATCAGCCAGTGTTAATGGACCCATTGGATGATTCATTCCAAGTTTCATAACTGTATCTATACTTTCAGGTGTAGCAACACCTTCATAAACACAATAAATTGCTTCATTTATCATAGGCATTAGAACTCTGTTGGAGACAAATCCTGGATAATCGTTTACTTCAGCTGGCACTTTATCGATCTTAAGTGTTAAATTCTTAATGATCTCGAAAGTCTCATTTGAAGTCAAATAACCTCGTATTATCTCAACTAATTTCATCACTGGCACAGGATTCATGAAGTGCATTCCGATAAATTTATCAGGTCTATTAGTTGTAGTTGCCAATTTAGTTATAGGGATGGATGAGGTATTTGTTGCTAATATGCAATTTTCATTAATTTTATCCTGAATTATTTGAAAGACATTCTTCTTGATCTCAAAATTTTCAGTAACTGCTTCAATCACTAAATCAACATCTTTATTAAATTTTTCGAGTCCAATAATTGGCTCGATTAATTCAAGAGCTCTTAATTTGATATCTTCAGTAATGGTACCTTTTTTTATCATTCTATCAAAATTTAAAGCAATAGTATGTAATGCTTTATCCAATATATTTTTATCAACATCGATAAGATAAACTTTATAGTCATATTGTGCGAAAACATGGGCTATTCCATTTCCCATTGTTCCAGAACCGATTACTGCAATATTTTGAATCTCCATTTTTTCCTCCTTTAATTAATGTTTTCAACAATTAATGAAACCGCCTCTCCACCTCCAATACACAATGAAACTAATCCATATTTGACATTTCGTCGTTTCATCTCATAAATTAATGTTGTTAATAATCTCGCTCCTGATGCTCCAATGGGATGACCTAATGATACTGCTCCACCATTAACATTTACCTTTGAATGATCAATATTAAGTTCTTTCATAGTAACAATTGTAACTAAAGAGAATGCTTCGTTTATCTCAAATAAATCAATATCATTAATATTAAGATTTGCTTTGCTTAATGACTTTTTTATTGCTCCGATTGGTGCGAGGGCAAATTTTGTTGGTTCCATAGCATAAGCAGCTTGAGATACTATTCGAACTAAAGGTTTGAGATTATGTCTTTTGACATTTTCCTCATCAGAAACCAATACCATAGCAGCACCATCATTTAATTTTGATGCATTTGCTGCAGTTATAGTACCATCCTTTTCAAAAACAGGTTTTAGTGAAGGTATTTTTTCAAATTTTACTTTTTTTGGTTCTTCGTCTTCCTTAACGAGAGTCCCTTTTACATCAATTGGTACAATTTCATTGTCAAATAATCCTTTTTCTTGAGCAGTCAATGCTCGTTTATAACTTTCTATAGCAAATGCATCTTGTTCTTCACGAGATATATTCTTTTCCCGAGCAACTTGCTCAGAGCAATTTCCCATATGAAGGTTACTATAAACATCTATCAAACCATCGGATAACATCGAATCATAAAGTGTTTGATTACCAAACTTAATACCTTCCCTGATACCTTTTATTAAAAATGGTGCATTTGACATACTTTCCATACCACCTGCAAGGATTAAACCCGCATCCTCACATTTAATAGCTTGTTCTGCAAGCATTACTGACTTTAATCCAGATCCACAAACTTTATTAATTGTCATACATTCTGTCGAGACAGGAAGACCTCCGAAAATTGCTGCCTGTCTTGCTGGAGCTTGACCAATTCCAGCACTTAAAACATTTCCTATTATTACTTCATTTATAACTTCCGGATCAAGGTTATTTCTTACGACAATTTTCTTAATGAGCTCAGCTGCAAGTTTTGGAGCTGGTAATGAACTTAAAGCACCCATAAAACTCCCAATAGGAGTTCTGAGAGCATCACAAATAAACACATTTTTCATTTAACACCTCATTATTTTTTAATAAAAGAGTTATTTATTAGCAGCATTAATCGTATCAAAACTAAATTCTGGTTTATATAATTCTCGATCCAATTTCTACTTGAAACGATGAATCTAATCAGCTCATTGAAACTCCTTTTGTCAACAACAGCTGCGAGTTTTATTAAATCACTTTCTTTATTCTCTGTGCTTATTCTTGTTTTTAAAACTAGATAACAAAAATTTAACATTTCATCCAGAAATTTTATGAAAAGCTCTCTGTTGTTAGGAATATCAACTTGATCGAGAATGTTATAAGCTTCATAAAATTTTTTTCGGTAAATTTTTCTGAATAATTCAAGAAAGTCAATCCCCAGCGCAGTTAATAATGCTTCGCTTTGATTATTACCAGTTTGACCATTTTGCCTATTTAATTTTAGAGCTATTTCAATTACATCGCATAAGTTTTCTCCATTAAATTTATGCAATATTCTGTTATAATCATCTCGATCAAATGGATCTCCAAATTTCTTGATCAAATAATTCTTAACATTATCTGTCGAGATTGGTTGAAAATGTACAATCCAGCACCTTGATTTAATTGTTGGAAGTATTGTCTCTAATGTATGAGTTTCTAAAATGAATAGAGTGTCCTGGTTCGGTTCTTCCAAAAGTTTTAACAAAGCATTTTGTGATTCAATGTTGAGTTTATCGGCCTGAGATATTATAACTATTTTCTTTTTGACTTCTGGAGATGAAACGGAAAGTTTTTCTTTTAGATTTCTTATCGACTCAATGGTTATTTCGTTTGCACTGGGTAATTTTATTTTTAAATAGGGATTGACTTTTTTTTTTCTAAAATTAGCTTCACTTTTTTTTCAATTTGATCTTGGTGAGTAGAAGTAGTAGGAGTTGGATAAACAAGATAGATGAAAGGTTCGATAAAATTATAAATCTTTTTACAGTTCTCACAAGTACCACAAGGTGTGAAGGAATTTTCAAGACAATTTAAAGATTGAGCAAAAGCTAATGCATGAGCTTCCTTACCTACCCCCTGCTTTCCGTAAAAAATAAAAGCCCCTGTATAAAAATTTTTATTATATATTTTTTCTAAAGTTTTTCTGGCCCTCTCTTGAATTATTAGATTTTCCCAAATATTAAAAGACATTATTAATACTCTTCTTCTTCCTCATCAGAGTAGAAGAAATCTTCATTTGTGGGAAAATCGGGCCAGATGTCTTCAATTCCTTCATACATTTCCTCGGAGTCCTCGAGCTCTTCTAAGTTTTCAATTACTTCTCGAGGAGCTCCTATTCTATTTGCATAATCAATTAATTCTGCTTTAGTAGCTGGCCATGGAGCATCAAGTAAATATGATGCTAGTTCTAATGTCCAGATCATAGATCAACCTTTCCCAATTTTTGAACTTTCTTGCCTATTTGAAGAAATAATAAACAGGATTTTGTTTTACTCCGTTAAATGTAACTTCATAATGGAGATGTGGTCCTGTTGAAAGACCAGTACTTCCACACTCTCCAATTTTCTGAAAACGACTAACTCTTTGACCTTCTCTCACATTAGCACGCGAAAGATGTCCATAAGTAGTTTCATAACCGAATCCATGGTCAATTGTTACGCATAAACCCAATCCTCCGTTCCAACCAACAAATTTGACAATTCCAGCACCTGCAGCATATACAGGAGTACCATATAATCCAAGAATATCAATGCCCTCATGCATTCTCCATACTCTTAATATTGGATGTTTACGCATCCCAAACCCATGGTCTGAAAAAACACCTTCCATTGGAACAATAGCAGGAATATGTTTCGCGAGTTCCTGTTTTTCATTTAGCTTCTGAGTTAATATTTCAAGTCTTTCTTTTTGATATCTGACTTTTTCAATAAGTTCATCTGTTTTATTGTTTAATTCGGTTAGTTTTAATTCTTTAGATTTAAGTAGATTAGTGATGTTGAATTCTTCTGAACCACCCACTGCGTAATCATCTAATGTTATTCCAGCTGCAATCTGTAATTTTTTTTCAGATTCATAAATCCTAGAAAGAGTAAGCTGAATGTCATTTAATTTAATGTTCAAATCTTTAATCGTGGATTTTAATTTTTTATTTTCCACGGCTAAAGATGAAGAAAAATTAACTACTGAGAGATAGATAATTAATGTAATTAACCCTATGAATATAATTCCCAAAAGACTAAGAGAACTAAAAATTTGTAAGTTCGAAAGCTCTCTAATCTTTGACGATTTCTTAAAATGTATAATTACTCTCATTCGTGCGCAAAGATAAATAACTTATATATTAATGTCAATCATTCAAAATCATGTTCGAAATAATTTATATTCCGTTGATTTTTCGTCTCCATTTTTTCTTGAATGTTCGATTCGATCCTATTTTTAATATCCTGGGCTGCATCATAGCCATAATGTTTCAATAGATAGTTAAGAGCAATAATCTCGGCTATAACGGTAATGTTTTTACCAGGGAATATTGGTAATATTACTGTCGGTATTTCAACTCCGAGAATATTTGTTGTTAAATCTTCTAAACCTGTTCTAGTATAATGTTTATCAGGACTCCATTCTTCTAAAACAACCAACACTTCTACTCGCTTTTGGTATCTTATTGCTCGTACTCCAAAAATTTTTTCAACATTTAGAAATCCTAATCCTCGAATCTCCATGAAATGTTTCATTAATTTAGAACCCGAACCCATTAAAATTCCTTCACCCTTTTTGGTCACGAAAATTACATCATCAGCAACAAGTCGATGTCCTCTTTCGACTAAATCAAGTGCAATCTCGCTTTTTCCAATTCCGGATCTTCCAATGAATAATAAACCTATCCCATAAACATCAACAAATGATCCATGGATAGTTACTTGTGGAGCAAATTGATCTTCCAAAAAATCACTCAGGAAATAAACCACCTTTGTCGTTGGTAAGTTCATATTAAAGATGGATATATTTTTTTCTCTTGCAAGTTGTAGAAAATCTTCATTTGGTACATGTCCATTGGAAAAGACAATACATGGAATATCATACTCAAAAAATCTCTTTAGTGCCTTGAACCTTTCTTCTCTTGATAATGAATGCAAGAATCTTATTTCTGTATTTCCAAAAATTTGAACACGCGTGTAGGTGAACAATTCTAAGAAACCTGCTAATGCGAGGCCTGGTCTGTGAATACTACTATCTTTAATTGTTCGAGAAAAGCCATCGTTTTCGGCAATAAGATTCATACCGAAGAAACGATGGCAATTCTCATAAAAGAATCCAACTTCAATAGAATCTTTTCTAAATTCAACCAAATTTTCCAGTATGCTCATCTCTATTTTTTAGCAACCCTCTTTTTGTCTATTACTTTAGTTTTTAATTTATCGAGTTGACGTTCAAGTTTCACAACAGCTAATTCAATCGATTTTTTGAAATCATCAGTAGATTCACTCGCAAGCAAATTTTGTCCATTCATATGCAGAACAATTTCAGCTGTTTTAATGCTATCCTTAGCCCGTTCATAACTAAGAATCACATCTGCCTTAGTTATATTATCACTAAATCTTTCCAGTCTCTTGACCTCTTTCATTGCAAATTCTTTTAATGATTCATGAGCCTTAAATCTTCTTGCTGTGACTTGAACGTTCATGGGTTCCTCCATTAATTATGATTTTGGATGTGTTTTTTTGTAGATGTTTTTAAGATGCTCAATGCTTACATGAGTGTAAATAGTTGTAGTTTCGAGGCTTTCATGTCCAAGCAATTCTTTAATAGTGCGTATGTCTGCTCCCCTTTTGAGGAGGTGAGTTGCAAAGGTATGTCGAATCATGTGAGGATACACATTACCATCCTCAGTAGTTTCCGATAAATATTTTTTTACTATACGTTCAATAAGTTTTGGATATAACCTACCTCCATTTTTTGTTTGAAAAATGTATTCCTCTGATGTTTTATTATGTACATTTAACTTAATGAGTAGATTCTTTATTCTTTGAGTAAGTGGAATTAATCTAGTTTTGTTCCCTTTGCCTTTAATTCGAATAATTTCATTTTCGAAATCGATATCGCCTCTCTTCAAGTTACAAAGTTCACTTACACGTAAACCTGTTGTATAAAGTAATTCTATAATTGCAAAGTCACTAAATATTTCAGAATCTTTCTCCATCAAATTAAGAATTTCCATCATTGGGGTTTCTTCAATGAATTTTACAATTTTTTTGGATGCCTTTGGATTCTTGATTCCATCCATAGGATTGTTTTCTACCAAATCGTTGAATAGCAAAAAATTATAATAAGACCTCAACGCACTCAAGATCCTGCTTATAGATGAAGAGCTTAGATTTCTTTCAGATAGATAAATCATAAACCTCTGAATTAATCGTCGAGTAATCTGATTTTGTTCTTCAACATGATTCTTCTCAAGGTAATCAAGAAAAATTTTCAAATCTCTTTGATATGAATCTAATGTATTTTTAGAATATTTTCTATATCCAATGTATTCCAAGAATTTTTGTATGTTTTTATTAATTTCGGTCAAGTTTAATTCTCGTTTGATCTTACATAGTCGCACGAATTACATTTAACTTTTTCTGATTTTCCACTTTTCACAATAACCAACAAATCAATATTACATTGAGGACAGATTTCGTCAATTGGTTTATTCCATGAAACATAATTACATTCTGGATATTTTGAACAACCATAAAACAATTTTCTTTTTTTCGAAAACCTTGGAGTAATTTCTCCTTCTTTACACTTTGGACATTTTATACCTAATGTTATTGGTCTTGTGTAATCACAATCTGGATATTTACTGCAACCTATAAATTTACCATATTTTGAATTTCTATAAATCAATTGACTACCACATTTCGGACAGTATTCATTCAATAATTCTCTATTTTCCTCTCCATTCTCTTTTACAAATTCTTTCAATGATTTTATGTTCTTACATTGTGGATAATTAGTACATGCTAAAAATCTTCCGAATCGACCGACCTTAATCTCCATATCAGAACCACATAGTTCACATTTAGGTTTTTGAATTTTTCTTTCCACTTCTTCTAATTCATTTTTGAAAGGTATGTAGAAATCTTCTAAAACTTTTTCATATTTATTTTCACCTTCAGCAATCTCATCTAATTCTTCTTCCATTTGTGCTGTAAAATTGACATTGAAAATTCTATCGAAATTTTTTACAAGAAGTTCGTTAACCTTCATTCCAAGATCAGTTGGAATTAGTTTACGGTTTTCCTGAATTACATATTCGCGATCATAAAGTGTACTGATGATGGAAGCATAAGTACTTGGTCGTCCAATACCAAGGTTGTCCAATTCTTTTACTAGTGAGCTTTCCGTATACCTTGCTGGGGGTTTTGTGAAATGCTGTTTCCTTAAGACTTCAATCAAATTCAGACGTTCTCCTTCTTCCAATCCAGCTGGAATTTTTTCCTCCAATTCGTCAATATCATCATCAAATTTCTGATTATCGCCATTTTCATCATACACTGCAAGATATCCCTTGAATAGTAATGTTGAGCCAGTAGTTCTTAATACAAAATCCCCACCTGTAATATCCATTGAAACTTGTTCATATTGAGCTGCTTTCATCTGAGATGCTATGAAACGATTCCATATTAATTCATACAATCGATACAATTCTTTTGGCAAGTATTTTTTAACATATTCTGGTGTATACTTTAAATTTGTTGGACGAATTGCTTCATGAGCATCCTGGACATTTGGTTTTTTACTCTGATAAATTCTTGGTGAATCAGGCAGGTAATCATCACCAAAATTTTTAGAAATATATTCTCTTGCTGATGTTATTGCTTCTGAACTAATACGGACCGAATCAGTTCGCATATAAGTTATTAAACCAACAATCTCATCTTTTTCCAGTTCCACACCTTCATAAAGCTTTTGTGCATATTGCATAGTTTGCCTTGGTCGATAATATAATTTCTTTGAAGCTTCCTGTTGTAATGTACTGGTTGTAAATGGAGGTGCAGGATTTCTGTTTATGATTTTCTTTTCAATCCTAGATATCGAAAAATTCTCTCTATGACACTTCTCTGCAATTTGATTTGCGATCTCTTCGTTGGGTATATAAAAATTTTCTTTGAAAAACTCTTGTTTTTCTTCTTCTGTCTCGAATTTCTTTTCAGGTACCTTATACGGTTTTCCTTGATATGAATATAATTTGCTCTTAAAATTGAAACCTTCTTTCGTATTGAAAATGCCTATAATTGACCAGTATTCAACAGGAACAAAATTTTTGATCTCTTCTTCACGTTCACAAATCAATCTTAAAGCAACTGATTGTACTCTACCAGCTGATAATGCACTTTCACCTGAGGATTCTATCAAATGTAATGTATTCCAGAGAAGAGGACTCACCTTATATCCAATAATTCGATCCATTACTCTTCTTGCTCTTTGGGATAAGACAAGATTTGTGTCTATATTCCTCGGATTGTTCATCCCCTCTTTTATTCCCTTTTCAGTAATCTCATTGAATAGAACACGATAAATTTCTTTTTTACCATCTTTAATTGTTTCATAAATATCCTGCGCAATAGCTTCACCTTCTCGATCTGGGTCAGTAGCGATAAAAATTTTTTCAGATTGTTGAGCAAGAGATTTGATCTTCTTCAGAATGTCGTTTTTTCCTTTTATAGTTATAATCTTAGGTTTAAAACCGTTTTCTATTTCTATACCAAATGAAGATTTTGGTAAATCCTTGATATGACCGACGGTTGCTTCAACTATATAATCCTTACCCAGATATTTTTTTATTGTCTTTGCTTTTGAAGGTGATTCAACAAATACCAGATTTTTTGCCATTATCTCTCCCTATCTAAATTTTTTACGAAAATTTCTCTTTGAAATAAGTTTATCAATTTATTTTCTTCTCTTCTCATTTTTTGTTTTTGAGCTTTCGTTCTGTCTTCTAATCCAATCGAATGTAACAAACCGTGTGCTATCAATCTTAATAATTCACATTCCAACGATACTCCATATTTTTTTGAATTTTCAAGAGCTCTTTCATAAGAGATAAAAATCTCTGTCGATATAGGTTCATCTTTTTTATACACAAATGTTAATATATCTGTAAAATAATTATGATTTAAATGTCTTTTGTTTAAGTGAAGTAACTCTTCATCGTTCAAAAAATTTAACTGGACTTGATTGAACTTTCTATTAATCTGATGAAGCATCTTATTAACTAAATTTTTTAATGTTTTTTTATCGACCTTGAATTGATTACTTGTCTGAATTTGAATTTTTGTTTTTATCATTTGAATCTTTAAAAAGAATATCTTCAGCTAAAGACAGAGCTATACTTGATAGTATAACTTCGGGTCCAAATCTGGTGAAATCCCCAGAAAGGACTTTTCTATCAACATTCGAATATAGAGAACACCCACCTTGTTTTTCGACAGTTAATCCAGATATTTTATCACCTGACTCTGAGATAAAGGTTATTTCTTCGAGTAAATCACTAATCACATATCCAGTACAATTATGTAATTGTAAGTGAGTTAATGGTCCATAAACAGAAATAAGAATATTTTTGTGACCATCAATTTCAAGATCAGGATAGATTTCAAGAAAAAGTGATAGTTTTCTTTCAACATTTTTTACTTCCAATCTAAAATGATTCTGATATTCTTTAATCTTTGCATCGAGCGCTTTGGCAATTTTTTCTATATCTTCCCGAGTAATCTTGAACGACATTATTCATTTTCCTTTCTTAATGAATTTCTCATGTTTCTTGCATACTCAACATAATTTAAAGCTGATTGATGAATAGATTTTATCTCCTCATCTTTTAAGTCACGAATTATTTTTGCTGGTACACCTGCGACAAGAACACCCGAAGGAATTTTTGAATTTGGAGTCACAACCGATCCGGCAGCAACAAGGACATTACTATTGATTTCTGAACCATCCAGAATAGTTGCACCCATTCCAATCAGAACATGATTGTCAATCTTGCATGCATGTATAATTGCATTATGTCCAACTGTGACATAATCTCCAACAATTGTTGGAAGCTCACTCGTAACATGAATGAGTGTTAAATCCTGAATGTTGGTATATTCTCCAATTTCTATGAAATTAATATCTCCTCTCAAAACAGAATTGAACCAAATATTTGAATACTTCTTCAATCTTACATCACCTATTAATTTTACACCAGGTGCAATGAAAACCTCTTCATCAAGAACAGGTAATTTATCGTTGAAGTTAAAATGAAATAAATTTTCAAGCTCTCTTTGGTGGTTTCCAGCCATCTCTTTTCCAGTTTTTTAATTCTACATTGATGTTACCAATGATTACCTTTAAAGTTGCTTTCACAGGAATACACGCTTCATCGTTTGTGAAATAACCTTCATAATTCCCGGTTAGACCAAAAATCCCTGTATAACCAAGAACCCCATCTAATCTAACACAATCAATCTCATAATCCACTGCATCTATCTTAATTGGATAAGTTTGATTATAAAAATTGATTTTCGTTGTTGACATATGTTCATTTATATATGTTATAATATCAAAAGATTTCTTTTGCCTTGCGAATCCACGAGCATAATAATAGATTGATAAGCCATCTTGAACGGGTTTATCGATAAAGACTGTATCATGGAAATGTACCTGCCAGCCATCACGAAAACCACGTTGAGCAACTATGTAACCTTTATTATAATCAAATTCATATCGAGTAAAAGTCCATCCATACGAATATTTATCGAGTGCAAAGAAAAATTTTGAGAAATATTTATCCGTTACATGACTCGTATAAACACTATGCAGATCAACGAATGGTAAACCTTCATATGAATCTATTTTAGCTCGAGTTTCATACACGGTCATTCCATCTTTATTGTATTTTCGAAGGATTTTTAAATTAATCTCGCCAATAGGAATAAAAGTATATCTAACAATATAAGTTAATTCTTCTCCCACTTTTAAAGCACCAGGATTAACGGGTTTTAATTCTGCAATTCTCTGATTCAACTGAGCAAACATTAAAATGTAAAAAAATAAAAATACAATTATGATTATTTTTTTCATGGTCTTACTTTGCTCTTGCGAATTTTTCTGCTTCCGGGAAAAGTGTGATGGCTTTTTTAAATTGTGGATCCACTTCAAGTAGAACTGGATACCATCCGTCATTTCTCCAGTAACTTCTGCCAATTTGTGCTTTTAGTCTTGCTTTGATATAGGATTTATCCTTTTCAAACTCATCTTTATTAAACTCCACTCCTTGTTTTTTAGCATAGTCGACAAATTCATTTAGCATAGTTTCATTGATTTGATATTCTTGCTTGAAAGTCTTCCAATCTTTGTATTTATTCTGAATTGCTTTACCGTTTCTATCAAGATATGAAAGAATGAATTGATAGAATAAATTCTTTCTAAGCAATGATGATGTAAACTTTGTGAGTGGTGGTGATTTAACTATGTAATCTGGAGTGATTCCTCCACCACCGTAAACTTTTCTACCTTTAGGAGTAATATAAACAGGTTTCGTAGTATCATTTTCGATTGTGTGCTCGATATTTTCTCCTTCAATTGTATCCGTTTCAACAGATTCTCGATAATAATCAGCTTTTTCTTTGCCTGTGTAATCTCTCTGTATTAAACGACCGACCGGTGTGTAATATCTTGAAATGGTTAATCTCAATGCAGAATTATCATTTAATGTGAACTGCCTCTGAACCAGACCTTTCCCAAATGTTCTTTCACCCACAATCAATCCTCTATCCCAATCCTGAATAGATCCTGAAACTATTTCACTGGCAGATGCTGAACCGTTATTTACCAACACTATAACAGGTAGTTTTTCATACTTGAATGGTCTTACTGCACGATACTCTTCACAGAATTCAGGAATTCTAGATTTCGTGTAAACAATCATCTTACCTTGATCCAGGAACAAATCAGAAATTTTTACAGCTTCACTCATATAACCACCGGAATTGTTCCGTAGGTCAAGAATTAATCTCTTCATCCCCTGTCTATCAAGGCTATCCATTGCAGATTTTATCTCATCAAATGTGGTTTGAGCAAATCGAGAAAGACTTATATAACCAGTTTCATTATCGATCATGAATGCTGCGTCAACCGAATAAAGAGGAATTTTATCTCTGATAATTGTGAAGTCAAGAAATTCGTTAATTGATGGTCTATAAATCGTAACATCTACTCTCGTCCCTTTGGGTCCTCTCAATTTTTTGCGAACTTCTTCGTTAGTTATCTTTTTGTATGGTTCACCGTTGATTTTAACGATTCTGTCACCTGCAGTTATTCCTAGCGCTTCACTTGGTCCACCAGGAATTGCTGATACAACAACAATCGTATCATTGATAATCTGGAATTCAATTCCAATACCCTCGAAATTACCACGAAATTCTTCTTCCACCTGTTCAAGTTGCTTGGGTGGGATATAGACAGAATGAGGATCAAGTTTTTCCAGTAGACCATTGATTGCTGATTCAACTAATTTCTGAGTATCAACTTCATCAACATAGAATTTTCGAGTAAGGCTAAGCACATCACTGAATTTTCTAAGTTGTTCCTGAAAATTATCAGTGGAAATTGCTTTCTGTATTTGTATACCTGTGAAAATTCCAAAAATTAAAGTTGTTAATCCGAAAAAATAAACTATTTTATTCTTCATTCTTCATCCCTTTTCTTATTATTTCTACAAAAAAGATATTAAACCAAAAGATAAAATCAAAGATGAGTTTCTGGGACCAAACTTTGAATACTGCATTGAACCTGAAAACCTGATATTTTTAACAAACTCATAACTGAATTCAAGTCGTAACATGTTAATCTTTTCTTTCTCACCATCGAGAAATGATACTTCATCAGAGTCGTTAAGTCCATCATTTATATCTCCACCCACATTGTGATAAATTCCATTGGTATCATAATAATTTTTTCCTCTCTTAGTGAATTCATAAATAGCTTTTACGCTTATCTCAGGTTTCAGTTCGAAATAAATTCCAAAATTTATTCTGTATGAGTTCGGAGGTTGGTCTGTTGCCAGAGCATATTTCCGATGGGTAAAATTATTATAAAATATTTTGTGGGAATAGGTAAATGGTTCTATTCTACTGTATTCGACCTGGAGATGAACTGGTAAATTCAAAACCGGATAGTAAAATGTTGTCCCAATGTTAACCGCTGTTTTATTACCAAACCATCTTTTACCAATTTTAGCAAAGTCAATATCATCTATTAAGAAAGTAGAGTAGATTTTAATTTTATTTAGTGGAATCAATTCTAAATCGAAATAGATGAGTGCATTGTCTTTGTCATGTAATTGGTGTTCTGTTGATTTGTAGAAATTGAATGGATTGAGATAGTTTAGAATTGGTGCATTTCTCATATAAATAACAGCTTCTCCAATTCCGAGTCTAAGATTTTTAATTGGTGCAAATGCTAAACGATGGTGAGCGATGAATTTTTGAGGAGAATCAGTATTGTAATTGTCCTCTGGAATCAACCAACCATGGAAATATTCAAACGAAAATGATTTATAGTTAAGGTTTAGTCCAGCTGTTTCAAAATTCGGTGGATTGTCTGATAAAACTAATTTGTTTATTCCATATCCAATAACTTTTCTCTGATTTCCAACGAATAAATTAATATAAGGTAGTTCGAGAGAAAAATAAGCGTAAGATTTATCGAAGAATCTTGACTCGGGTCTTTCATTGAATTTGAAGTTGTAAACTAATTCATGAATTTTTTTTGCACTAGATTTTTCACCGATTACATATCCATTAGTCGCATCAATCTCAAAGCTTAGAAATTTTGAGAGACTACTATAAAATCTACCACCAATCTCAGCTATCTGAGCAGGTCTATTTTCTTGATCGATCAGAGAATTAAAATTAAGATGAGATTTAACGAACGCTGTAAATTCACCATCCTTTGAATATGCGTAGATGAATTTCTCATTTTTGGATAACAAATCAAATTTCTTGTCAGAAAAAAGTATATCGTACTTTTCGAGTTTACCAGTGATATCAAAATAAAATTCATTGATATAATAATTAAGGAATTGTCTATCTGTTTCGTTCAACTCGAATCTTTTATCATAAATTTTTGTCAAATAATCAGCAATTCTTGATCTCAAAATAGGTTTGCTCTCATCCGAAAAGTTGTCAATTATCCCTGTAGCTTCCATTCTCTCCAAAAAAGAATGAACTGGATGATTAAACTGAACAAAGATTCCCTGAGAAAATAATGATAGAGGAAGAATTAAGATCAAGAAAAGAATTATCTTATCTCTTTCCATTCCTTAACCTGCGATTTAATAATTCCAAAAACATTTAATGAATTTCTGAACCACATCATCAAAATTTTAAGGTAACCGAATTTCCTGTATCTTCTCGGTGACTCAAAAATTTTAATTTTAAAATTGACATCAATTTCCCCTTTCCTTCTGATTCGTGTATATAAATCATAATCTTCACCAGCAATGAGTACTTCGTTATATCCACCAATTTCCTCAAATACACTCCTCTTTATTACCTGACATTCTCCTCTTCCCATTCCATTTCCAATAAAATTTAAGATTTTAATCAACCAATTAAAAAAGAAGTGAAAAATATAATCACTCAATATTTTTTCTTCAGGGAATACATCAAACCAGAAAGTAGCAGCAAGATATTCATTTCTCTGAAATTCTTTAACATACTCAAAAAAAATTTCAGGATTATCCAACCGGCAATCAGCACAGATAAAAACTAATACATCACCAGTTGAAATTTTGAATCCAGCATTTTTTCCCTCAGAAATCTTCTGTCTTCTACTCTCATTATGAACAACGATTTTATCAGTATATTTTCTTGCTATTTCGATAGTTCTATCTTTACTTCCACCATCTGATATGATTATTTCATAATCATACTTTCTCTTTAGATTCTGATCATTTAATTGATCGAGAAGTTTGGGTAATAATTTCTCTTCGTTTAGAGTTGGTATGATGATACTTATCAATTTAATATGCTATTTTTAGTAAGATTTTATTTTTCGAAAATTGAATTGCAGGTGCTGGTAGATGAATTAGGTTCAATGTGTTTTTCAAAAATTGCCAGAACTGTCCATAAAGTGGGAGAGTCTCAAAGTCATAATCGAGAGCTAAATAATATTTCTTATCCGCAACAGCATAACCAGTCCAATTTCGCATCTGATATCCCACTGCTAAACAGAGGAAATCAGGCCAGAACTTTTCAAGAAAATCGGGGAGCATGTTGTTGATTTTAAAGCTTAGATAGAAACTTTGTCCTTCATAATCATCAATCACAAATTTATTTCTGTAGAGTTCGTCATTGGGTGATTTGTGAAGTAATCTTTTTGAAGGATAATAACTTAATTTTAGATTCACATTTTTTAATGGAGCAAAATAAAATTGTAGTAAAGGATAGAAAGCTCCTCCAAAATCGAAAAGAGCATCACCCGGACTAAAACCCCAGTTAGATGCATAACCATCATACGTTTCAACATACATCTGATAACTAAATGCAAGTACAGAACCTAAAATCATAGATGTCTGAAGTGAATAACCAGACCAACTCAGACCCGATGAAAAAAGATGCTGAATCGCAGTCGCACCCCACCAATGACCAATTTTATCTATCCATAATGCATATTCCCAGTCATTTTGAAAATGGAATTTTGTTCTTGACTGTTGCCACCATGCTTTTGATTGATAATGATGTACAACTGCAACAGAACTTGAAGTTGCAAGTGCAATCAAACCTAATCTTCCGTAATTCAAATCATTATTATTCACCTCAAATGGAATTTTTTGAGTTTGTGATAACTCTTTAAATCTAAAAATGTATTTCTTCTTACCAGCAACAAATGAATATTTAATAGAATCAATGTTTTTTGAGAACGATTGATTTTCTAACTGATTTAATTTTGGAATGTTCATTCTTCTAAGAAAAGGATTGAAAGTAATTTCTACTGATGTGCAATTATTTAATAACGAATTATTATCGATCATAATTGGAGGAAAATTCAATTGTGAATAATACGAGTATCCTGTAGAATTTCCGATTTTAAAAGAATGCACATCTGGCATTGTGCCAAAAATTGAATCAGGTAAAAAGAAATTGATGAATGTGATAATTGTCACCCAGTATCGTTTCACGATTTCTCAGGTCTCATTGTTGGAAACAAAATTACATCTCTAATTGAATGTTGAGATGTGAGTAACATCACAAGTCGATCAATTCCAATTCCAAGTCCTGCAGTCGGGGGCATACCATATTCAAGGGCACGAACAAAATCTTCATCGAACATATGAGCTTCTTCGTCACCTGCTTTTCTCATTTTCATCTGTTCTTCAAATCGGAATCTTTGATCGATTGGATCATTCAATTCACTGAATGCGTTACATATTTCTTTGCCTAAGATGAAGCCTTCAAATCTTTCCACCACATCTGGTATTGAGCGATGCCTTTTGGCAAGAGGTGAAAGTTCGACAGGATAATCGTAAATGAATGTTGGTTGAATAAGTTCGGGTTGAATCAGCTCGCTAAAAATTTCATCAATCAATTTACCTCTAGTTAAACCATCTTCAACATCTAAGTCTTTACTCTTTGCGAATTTGAACAATTTTTCATAGTCATCATAAATTATATCAATTCCCAATCTCTCTTTCATTAAATCTACCATTGAGAATCTTTTCCATGGTGGAGTAAAATCAATTTCATTTCCTTCGATTGTCATTTTAAGTCTACCGTGTAATTTTTCCACAACATAGGAAATTAATTTTTCCACGAAATCCATCATCCAGAAATAGTCTTTGTATGCTACATACAATTCAAGCATTGTGAATTCTGGATTATGATCTCTATCCATTCCTTCATTACGAAAATCTTTTGCTATTTCATAAACTCCTTCAAAACCTCCAACGATTAATCGTTTCAAGTAAAGTTCATCAGCAATTCGTAAATATAAATCCATATCAAGTGCATTGTGATGAGTTATAAAAGGTCTTGCAGCTGCTCCACCATAAATTGGTTGAAGTACAGGCGTTTCGACTTCATAATAATCAAACGAATCAAGATATTCACGAATGTATCGAATGATTTTGGTCCTCTTGATAAAAACATCGAGGACATCCCTGTTGACAATCAAATCAACATATCGTTGTCTGTATCTTAATTCTTTATCAGAGAATTGATCATAAATAATTTTATTTCCATTCTCATCAATAACTTCTTTCGCTATGGGTATTGGACGAATTGCTTTACACAAAACAGAAAGTTCTTTAACATGAATTGTGGTTTCCCCAGTTTTAGTCTTAAATACAAATCCTCTCACCCCAATTATATCACCGATATCAAGTAATTTAAAAACATCATAAATGTCTCCTAAATCATCCTTCTTCAAATAAATCTGAATCTTACCTTCAAAATCCATTATATGAGCAAAAGATGCTTTACCCATTCTTCTAAGTGACATTATCCTCCCAGCGACAGAGACATCCTTCCCTTCAAGTTCAGAGAAATTATTTAATATCTCTCGTGATTTATGAGTTACATCATAATTATATGGATAAGGATTTATTCCTCTTGATTTTAATTCTTCTAATTCTTCAAGTCTTCTTTTTATAAGTACATTAACATCTTCAAATTGTAGATTTTGACTTTCTTGATTCATTTAATTTCTCCTTGAAAAGTTTGACAACATTACACAAACTAAATCCTGAATATTTTCTGCAAGTTTGAGTGGAACAAGAAAATTGTTTGCTACCATTACAAAAGTGAGTAATTCACCATCAGCAGTAGTGACATATCCAGAGAGAGAACGAACAGAATTTATGTATCCTGTCTTTGCTCTCACATTATTTTCTGCCATCGTATTTTTCATTCTTCGAGAGAGCGTTCCATCAACTCCAGCTATTGGTAGTGATTCATAAAATTCTTGAAAGTATTTTGATTGATACATAAATCTCAGAAGTGAATTTATCTGTGCTGGTGTAACGAGATTTAATCGTGATAAACCGGAACCATCAACTATTTGAAGATTGTCTGGATTTATTCCCATTTGTTTGAGAAGATTTTTCGAAGCATTAAATCCATTTTCAAATGATCCGAATTTAAATTTTTCATAACCAATAGTTTTCATTAATTGTTCAGCGTAAAGATTGTGACTAACTTTATTAACTACTTTGACTATCTCTTTTAGTGGTGGTGAAATTTGTATAAATAACGGTTTTAATCTTTGATAATCTCGTTCTATTCCTAATTCATCGTTATCAAGCGCCTGTCCTTTAACGCGAATTCCTTTACTCTCAAAAACCTCTTTTAAGATTTGGGCAGTATATTTTGTAGGATTATTTATGGAAACAGATTCATTGATAGTTGATTCAGATTTCTTAATAGTCCCGAAACATTCAATTATGTTCGTATTTCGATCGCGATAAAAATCTATATTTGTGACGGAATCATCTGATACAGTTACAATATTATTCAAAATCGTTACATATTTAGTCAATGGATAGATTTCAATAATTGCTTTCTTCCCAACTTTTTCTGCTGGGGTGATTTTTATATCAATACAATTGTCGTTAAAACATACACCACCAGTAAGAGCAGAATAATAATAAGTTTCATCATCCCATGCCCAACCATTACCAAGTCCTTCTTCTTCAAAATCATCATCATCTGCAATGATGTTTCCATTAATAACTTCTATTCCCATATTTAATAATGAATCTGCCCAGTTTTTGAAAAGTGTTAGTGCATCTCCATTGTAAAATCGCCCCGAAATAGTTGGATCACCATTCCCTTTCAAGATTAGATCACCCTTAATTTCCTCGTTTCGAATCTTTCCACTTAGATAAAGTGTAGTCTTATAGGTATAATCTGGTCCAAGTTGATGCAATGCAAGCGCAGTAGTAAAAAGTTTTAAGTTTGAAGCAGGCATGAAATTTTTGTTCTCATTTCTCTTGTAGAAGTATTCTCCTGTTGAAAGAGATTGAATTACCACTCCCCAGTGAGCATTAAAAAAATTTGGATCATCAAAAATGTTATCGAGTACTGTAGAAAATTCTTTTAAATCAGTATACTTAATTTTCGGTAATGTGTCGATACCGGGTTTCTGAAAGTTTTGAGCCGATAATATAGTGAATAGAGTTAGTAATAGAAGGAAAACTGACTTAATTTTCATCATACTTTTTGTAAATCCTTTTTATTTCAGCTGGTGAAATGGAAACATACTTTCCGACAGGAATTTTATCTACTCGAAATCCTGCATAACTTGCTCTATGAAGCGTTTTCACATTATAACCATATTTAGCAAAAATCCTTTTGACCACTCTATTCCTTCCTTCACTCAGAACAATTTTCAATTTTCTTTTTGAGTTATCGATGAATTCAATAGAATCAACTGTAACAGGACCATCGTCAAGATAGATTTTTTTAAATTTCGTTAAGGGAATTTCGAGTGCTCGATCAAGTGTAGCAATATATTCTCTTGGAATCTTATTTTTTGGGTGCATCAAAAAATTTGCAAAATCACCATCGTTAGTTAGAATAAGCACTCCTGTTGTATCTCGATCAAGTCGACCAATTGGAAATACTCGTTCTTTCACTTTGAAAACATCGAAAATAGTCTTTCGTCCTTTCTCATCTTTCAAAGAGGTTATATATCCAGCAGGTTTATGAAAGAGATAATAAACGAATTTTCTAAACTTGACAGGTTCACCATCAAATGTTACTACATCTTTCTCTGGATCAATTTTGACGCCGAGTTCAGTTACTACCCGACCATTGAGTGCTATTCGACCTTCTTTAATAAGTTCATCTGCTTTTCTTCTTGATGCAACTCCAGCTTCAGACAAAAATTTATTCAATCTCACCTTTCCCATTTTCACCTCCATCCTGGGAATCGGATTCGTTATTATCATTAAAATCCAATTCCATTTGTTCTTCTTCGATTAAATTCATCAGCAATCTTTTCTTTTGCTCGAGAAAAGCTTCATCATTAAGAATTTCTTCAATCTCTCTTGGTTTTGGTAATTCACTCAAATCATGGATTCCAAAATATTTGAGGAATTCATCTGTTGTGCCATAAAGCAATGGTCGCCCAACTGTTTCAGCTCTTCCTTTAATACATATCAAGTTTTTTTCAAGTAAAGTGGAAAGAATATAGTCGGCATTAACTCCACGAATTTTTTCGATTTCAGGTTTGGTAATTGGTTGCTTATATGCGATAATTGCAAGAGTTTCGAGAGCAGCCTGAGATAATCGCTTCTGCCTTCGTTCTGAATTCATGAATCCGACATATCTCGAAAATTCAGGTCTTGTAGCGAACTGATATCCTTTCGCTATTTTGATGATCCTGAATGCAACACCGTTATTCTCATAAAATTCATTTAGCTCTTCAATCGCATTTTCAATTTGTGAGTATAATTCTAACTCTTCTTCGTTCTTGTTTATAGATTTGATAATGTTTGCAATTGAACCTGTATCAATTGGTTCATCGGATGCAAAGATTAAAGCCTCAATAATATGTTTTAATTCCAGATTCATAATTTCTTGATTACAAAATTATTAAATTCTTCTCCTCCAATTACGGTTATGACTCGACTTTTTATTAATTCGAGCAAAACAATAAAAGTAACTATAATTCTAAGTTTCTCAGTCATTCCAGCAACAAGTTCATTAAAATCAATTTCTCCTTTTTGTTCAAGTTTGTTCATAATAAATTCAAGTTGTTCCTCAGTACTTACGGGTGGTTTTAGAATTGTATGTTCAGTTACTTTTGGTAATGATTCAATTACTCGTTTGAATGCTTTAGCTAAATCATAAAGCGTGATATTCTTGAGAAGAATATCAAAATCGTGTGGAGCAGTTGCTTCGTCATGTTTAAAATATTTTCTGAATGTAATTTTTCTTCTTTGATATTCCAATTCAGATAGTTGCGTGCTCATTTCCTTGTATCGCATGTATTCGATTAATCTATTGACAAGTTCTTCGCGAGGATCAATTTCTTCACCTTTTTCATTTATTTCACGAGGTAAGAGCATCCTGGCTTTGATTTGCATCAAAGTACTTGCCATCATTATGAACTCACCGGCAACTTCAAGATCAAGCTCCTCAATCAAATGCAAATATTCCATAAATTCTTTCAAAATCTTTGAAATCGGAATATCGTAGATATCCAGTTCATCCCTTTTGATAAAAAATAAAAGAAGGTCGAGCGGACCTTCAAAATCTCTAAGTGATACTTTATAACCAGTAGTCGCCATCAACCAAACATCATTTTTTCGTGAACTTCTTGCATCGTTGCTTGAGCTACCTTTTTAGCTCTCGTCTCCCCATCAATTAAAATCTCTTTTATCAAGTCTGGTTTTGATTCTAATTCTTTCCTCTTCTCTCTTATTGGAGCAAAAAAGCTTGAAATTCTCTCAGCGCATTTCGTCTTACATTCAACACAACCAAGGACTCCACTTCGGCATCCGGTCTCAATTTCTTTAACTTCCTGTGGATTGAATTTCTGATGATAAGTAAATACTAAACATATCTCCGGTCTACCTGGATCATTTTTTCTAATTTTCTGTGGATCTGTAACAGCTTTACGAAGTTTTGCTTTTATTTCATCGGGCTCATCGGATATCAATATCGCATTGTTCAATGACTTGCTCATCTTTGCATTCCCATCGAGTCCAGGTAATCTCGCAAATTGACTTAATAATGGTTCAGGTTCAGGGAAAACCTCTCCCCATGTGGAATTAAATTTTCTTGCAATTTCACGTGTTATTTCAATGTGTGGTACCTGATCTTCACCTACAGGCACATAATTCCCTTTATACAACAAAATATCAGCTGCTTGAAGTACAGGATACCCCAGATGTCCATAAGTAATGTTTTCAATTTTCAGATCACGAACCTGTTCTTTAACAGTTGGATTTCGTTCCAATCGAGCAGTTGTTATAAGCATAGAAAAAATCAAATGCAATTCAGTATGTTCTTTAATCTTAGATTGTCTAAAAACCGGACTTTTTTCTGGATCGATACCAGCAGCTATCCAATCAATTGCCATTTCGATAGAATCATTTTCAATATTTGATGTATCAAGAGAAGTTGTGAGTACATGGTAATCAGCAATTAAATGATAATTCTGGTAATCATTTTGAAGTTTGATCCAGTTTTCTAACGCTCCCACATAGTGACCAATGTGTAATTTGCCTGTGGGTCTCATTCCACTTAAGACAACTTTTTTCATTTATCCTCTCTCAGGTTAAGTACAGGTAAGGTTTCCACCGTTCATCAACCTGACCTACAAAATTTTTGAGAAACATAATGTGGCTTGGTCTGAACGGCTTTCTGATTAAAGTCATGTTTGCTTCTTCTAAGGTTCTATCGCCCTTTTTGTTGTTGCATTTAATACATGCTGTTACAAGATTTTCCCATGTATCCTGCCCACCTTTCGATTTTGGGATTACATGATCAATTGTAAGTGGTAAATCTGATCGACCACAATATTGACATTTGTGATTATCTCTTCTCAAAATATTCTTTCTTGAAAGCATCACTCTTTTATAACGCACATTTACATAGTTTTCTAATCTTATAATACTGGGAAAAGGCAATGTGATACTTGGAGACCTTACAACAAGGCCATTTTTCTTTGCGATGATCTCTGCTCTGTTAGTTAATAGAAGGACAATTGCTTTTTTCGTCGTACAGATAGTTAGAGCTTCATAGTTCTGGTTTAGTACCAGAACTTTCGCATTTAATTTTCCGTTTATATGTTTTGACTTCGCCGCGAACTTCAAACCTCACTTCTTTTTTATTATGTTATAAATTCTATATCCTAATCTCAAAATTAATACAATTGATGCAAAAATAATTGAAATGTAGGAATATTGCATCGGAAAATTATTCGTCCACATTAAAATGATTATCACAGCCATTAGAAAAATGGTAATATAAGTTATCCAATCAATGATTTTCTGATTCATGTTTTAAATCCTTGTAAATTATTCCACCCAATAACAAATAACCATCAGAATCGTAAAGAACAGCACTCTGACCAGGTGTTACTGCTCTCTTTGAATCAATTAAATCAATGATTATTAAATCTTCTTTAACATCTGCTATTCTCCCACGTGTGGCAGAGTCGGAATATCTTACTTTAACATACACTTCCTCATCCCTTTCTATGGAAGCCACAGAAACATAATTGATATTATTAATACTGAACCTTTTACAGATCAGCTCATCGGGATCACCTAATTCGATAATGTTTTCACCTACAGAAATTGATTTGACATAAACTGGTTTACCAAGAGCAACATCAATTCCTCTTCTCTGTCCAATTGTATAGAATGGTATCCCTTTATGTTCACCAACTTTCTTTCCATGATATATTAAGGCACCCTTCTGGATATTAATCTTTCTCTCTTCGAATTTTTCGCGTAAGAATCTACCATAATCATTATCAGCAACAAAACAGATTTCCTGACTTTCAGGTTTATTAGCTGGTCGAATTTTAAATTCATTGGCTAATCTTCTTACATCTTCCTTAGTGAGATCTTCAAGTGGGAAAATTGTTCTTGCGAGAAATTCTTGAGTTAATCCCCATAACGCATAAACCTGATCTTTACGGTTTTTGAAATCTGACTTTAGCTTATATCGTCCTGTCGATTCATTAAATTCAATTTTTGCATAATGTCCGGTTGCGATATAATAAGCACCTAATTTATCTGCTTCTTCGAGTAAATCTCCCCATTTCACTTCACGATTACAAACTATGCATGGATTTGGTGTTCTTCCTTGTAGATATTCGTCAATGAAATTTTCAATCACTGCGTTTTTAAAATTCTCGGTGAAATCAACGGTAAAGTGTGGAAATCCGTATTGCACAGCTACACTTTTTGCATCAAAAATAGCATCAAGTGAACAGCAACCGCTTTCGTGTTTCGGTGCACCACCGACTTCCATAAATCCCCAGGTCTTCATCGTTATCCCAATCACTTCAAAACCTGCAAGTTTTAATAAAACAGCAGAAACTGAAGAATCCACTCCACCCGACATAGCAACAACAACTGGTTTTGACTTATCAAATCTTTCTAAATTTCTCAAGTAATCCATAAATAAAAATACCAATTATGTTTAACATTAACTAAAAGTATTTTATGTGGAAATAACAAATTTCTAATAAAAAAGTTTCATTCAATAATAACGGTTATTATTAAAATTGATGGATAAATGACAGTGACGCATTGCATCTTTTACTTCAATTCCTTAATTCTGATTTTAATCTTAATTGAACTTAAGCAAACATGAGAACCACTCGAATTGAAATATGAGCACATTCAAACGAATGGATTTTTAATCCTCACAAATATGGATACAATTTGATGTGAATCAACAGTCGAGTGTTTACAATGCGACGATATTTTTTTATTTTCGAATTGAGAAAAGAAAAGGCAACTTAGAAAAAGAATTCAATCAAAATGATTGAATTCAAAAAATAAAAAGTGGGAGGAGAAAATGGAACTTTCAATATCCACAATTCTTCGCAATACGATTACAATGATTCTTGCGGGAGGACAGGGAGAAAGATTATATCCCTTAACTGCATTCAGAAGTAAACCTGCTGTCCCATTTGGTGGAAAATATAGAATAATTGATTTTACTCTATCTAATTGTTTAAATTCAGGTTTGAGAAAAATTTATGTTCTGACTCAATACAAATCAGATTCACTTAATGAACATTTGTATGAAGGTTGGAATATTTTTCAGGCTGAATTAGGTGAATTCATCTATTCCATTCCCCCACAATTAAAAATATCTGGGGATTGGTATCTCGGAACTGCTAACGCTATCTATCAAAATAAAAATCTAATTTCACCGAAGAAGGCGAAATGGGTTTTAATTTTAAGTGGCGACCACATTTACAAGATGGATTACCTTAAGATGATCCTCTACCATATAGAAAAGAAATCAGAATTAACAATTGCCACTATTAAATACGATTCCGAACAATCTAAGAGATTTGGTGTCCTCGCTACTGATGAAAACAATCTTATTGTAGATTTTCAAGAAAAACCACGAATCCCTATCGAGATACCTGGTGAACCGGGATTTTGTAATGTTAATATGGGAATTTATGTCTTTAATTCAGAAAGTTTAATTGATATTCTGGAACAAGATGATAAAAATCCAAATTCAAGTCATGATTTTGGTAAAGATGTAATTCCATTGATGATTTCACAAAAAAGAAATGTCTATGCATGGCCATTCATCGATGAAAATAAATCAGCAAAACCGTACTGGAGAGATATCGGAACTATTGATAGTTACTATGCTGCGAGTATGGATTTAATAACTGTAACTCCTGAATTCAATATCTATGATCGAGATTGGCCAATTCGAACATTTCAAGCACAATTTCCTCCGATGAAAACAATTTCTCATGAAGGTGAACGAGTGGGTCGTGCTCTTAATTCTCTTGTTTGTGATGGTACAATAATCAGTGGTGGTCTGGTTGAGAGATCCATTTTAGGACATGGTGTAAGAGTAAATAGTTATTCCTATGTTACTGATTCAATTTTGATGGACAATGTTGTAGTAGGTAGACATGCAAGGATTCGTCGTGCCATTATTGATAAAAATGTCATCATTCCGGAGCATTATGAAATTGGATTTGATCCTGAAAAGGATAAACAGAAATTTACGGTCACAGAGACAGGAATAGTTGTAATTCCGAAAAACGCTGTCCTTGAAAAAGTTTAGTAATCTATTCGATTAGATAAAAACTCATGAAAAGAAGTAATTTAGAAAAAAAAATTGAAAATCTTCCAAAACTACCAGGCGTATACCTTTTCAAAAATAAAAATGAAAAAGTAATTTATATCGGCAAAGCTAAGTCGTTGTATCACAGAGTAAAAAGTTACTTCTCTTCTCCTACATCCTCATCTAAAACTAACGCTCTAATTTTAAATATCCATGATCTTGATGTAATAGTCACAGATACAGAAGTAGAAGCACTTATTCTCGAGAATAATTTAATCAAACAATACAAACCACGATATAATATTAATCTCAAAGATGATAAATCTTATCCCTACATTGTTATAACAAATGAAGATTTTCCACAAGTTTATCCAACTCGAAAATTTAAACAAGATGGTTCAAAATATTTTGGTCCTTATACAGAAGTTAAAGTAATGAAGCAAGCATTAAAAGTACTGAGAGATGTTTTCAAAATAAGAAGTTGTAAGTATAACATTACTGATGAATCCATTAAAAAAGGTAAGTTCAAAGTTTGTCTTGATTATCATATTAAAAAATGTGATGGACCATGCGAGGGACTAATCTCAAAAGAAGATTACCGTAAAATGATAGACGAGGTTGAACAGGTCCTTAAGGGAAACATCGATACTCTGATTGAGAATTTGACAGTAGAAATGAATGAATATTCAGCCGAACTAAAATTTGAAAAAGCTGCTGAAATAAGAAATAAAATCGAATCACTTAAAGTTTATGCTAATACCCAAAAAGTTGTAAGTAATGAAATAGTAGACCGAGATTTAATCACCTTCGCAACAGATATTCCAGATGGAGTTGCAGCTATATTTAATGTCAGAAAAGGTAAGCTTGTTGGAAAGAAAAAATATTTATTCCGGTACAACATTGAACTTCCAGATTCAAATATTATTTCAGACCTGATTCGAAATATCTATTCAAATCCGATCGAGATTCCTGACCAAATCGTTGTTTTAGATTTACCGGAAGAAAATGACATCTTAGAGAAATGGTTATCAACTAAGTCATCAAAAAATGTTAAAATTCTAATTCCATATTCAGCCGAACTTAAATCATTAATGGGGATCTGTCGTCAGAATGCAATTTTTGATTTAAATGAAATAAAACTTCAAAGAATGAAAAAGGAAGGACAGGTCGCTTATGTTCTAAAATCATTACAAAGAGACCTGTATTTACCAAAACCACCCATCCGGATAGAATGCTTTGACATTTCAACACTTCAGGGAGCAGACACTGTTGCATCTCTCGTAGTTTTTGAGAATGGAAAACCGAAAAAGAGTGATTATAGGAAATTTATTATAAAGTCAGTCCACGGTGTGGATGATTTTGCAAGTATGAGTGAGGTAATTGAGCGCCACTACAAAAGGGTTCTTGAAGAACAAAAGCCTTTTCCAGATTTAATCATGGTAGATGGTGGAAAAGGACAATTGAATAGTGCTATTAAGATACTAAAAAAATTAGGGGTAATTAATTATAATATAATTGGATTAGCGAAACGATTGGAAGAAATTTATCTCCCTGACAAGAGAGAACCTCTAATGATTCCCAGAACCTCCTCAAGTCTAAAACTACTTCAACAGATTCGAAATGAAGCTCATAGATTCGCCATAACCTTTCACAGACAAAGGCGAATGAAACGAACGATTAAGAGTAAACTCGAAGAACTTCCAGGATTTGGTTCCAGAACAGTAGAAAAATTATTAAAACAATTTGGGAGCATTGAAAATCTAAAAACACAATTGCCTGAAGCTATAGAGAAACTTATTGGTAAGAAAAAAACCCAAACATTGCTTGATTTTCTGAATAAAAACTAATCCTATGTTCAATCATATCATTCCCCTGCTAATTTTTTTCAATTCTATTATAATCAATGAGATAAGTGGACAGTCGATTTTATTGAATTCCACTACTTCAGGTTTTCAAAGATATATCAAAATTAAAGACACTTTATTTACCTTCTCAGACCACATCATCGAAGTATTTCTTCCTGAGCAAAAAATTTACCTTCATTTTAAGAATGGTAAAACGATGGAATTTTTATGCTCCACTGGAAATGTGAATCTCGATGAAGGAGTTGAAACTCCGGAAGGAATATTTGTTATTCAGAATAAAGCTCGCAAACTTTATTCAACACAATTTGATAGTACACTCATGCTCAACTGGTTGGGTTTTAATTTCAATATTGGTTTTCATGCGTTGGAAGGCACTAGTTACTACAGACATTTAGGTAAAAGAGTCTCAAGTCATGGATGTATACGAATCCGAAGAGAAGACAGTGAATTTTTATATTCTAATATTAAAATTGGAACACCTGTTATTATTCATTCAGGAAAAAGCGCTCGAGTTATTGCTTTCATGGACAAAAATGAAGATTATCCAGAAGTAAATGCGAAAGAATTAAGAAGACGTGCTGACCAGAATTTGAGATATCTTTATGCGGGTCTTTATTTAACTCACCGACAAAAATTAGTCATATCCGAGAAAAATTTAACTCACCGTGGGTTAATACTTGGTGATGAAGGTAAAATTCCAATTCAATTACCACACTACTTAAATCCAAGAACCATGTACTTTCAAAGAAAATTATTTGAGGTGATTGAATAAAAATGAAAAGCCAGAGAATCACTCACCCAGGCAATTTGCTTACCGCTGCTTCCTTTCGGACCTGACGGGGTTGGGCAAACGCCTGCCGAGTGTCTCTGGCAAAGTGGAGCTGAAGGGATTCGAACCCTCGACCCCTTCGTTGCGAACGAAGTGCTCTCCCAACTGAGCTACAGCCCCAAAATTTCAAATAGCTATTGCAAAGTTAAGAAAAAAATTGATTCGAATTATATGATTTTAAATTCGAAGATTCTCTTTCTTCTTTCCTGAACAACTTCAATCGTTTGTTTAAGCTTTAAGTACAAAATATTCTTATTCGAATCTAATTGATTCAAACTAAAATGTAAAAAACCAATTAATTAATTCAACAAATACAACCAATTCATAATCTTCTTTTGAACAGGAGGAGTATTGCTCTTTATATTCTATGAATTACATAAAACTACTAGGACTGAAATCAGGTAATAACAAACTATGCAGTAAATTGTCACTCATTACTGAAGATTTTAGCTATCGACTTTAATAATTCCTTAGAAGAATAAGGTTTGGCAATATAATGTGTGAATCCCCTCGATAAAAATTCTTCTTTATCTCGTTGAGCTGCATACGCAGTTATAGCTATCATTGGAGTATTTTTATATTCAGGCATCTTTTTCAACATTTCCATCAGTTCTAATCCATCCAGTCCAGCACGAAGATTTATGTCAATCAAAAATGCATCAAACTTCTTAGACTTGATCGTTTCAAATACATCCTTCGAATTTTTTGCAAGATGTATAGTAAAATATTTTGATAATAAAGTATTCACGAATTCTAAGGATGTCTCATCATCATCAACATACAGTATATTCTTTCGTTCTGTAAATTTTTCAAGTTTAGCTTCGATTAGCCCTTTCTCATCAATGTCTTCTATTTTCTTAAAGTCTGATAAAATCTCAGTTTGATTAACACGATTAATAGGAATCTCGACAGTGAATGTCGATCCTTTGTTTACTTCACTTTGCAGAAAAATCTCACCACCAAGAAGCTCTACAAATTTTTTTGTTATCGTTAAACCAAGTCCAGTACCTTCGAAATTTCGATTCAAGCCTTCACTGACCTGTCTAAATGCTTGCCAGATTATTTCTTGTTTTTCTCGTAGTATTCCAATTCCTGTGTCAGAAATTTTTAATATCAGATACTCTTTATTATTTCTCTCCTCTATTTCTGCGCTCAATTCTACGCTCCCTTTCTCAGTGAATTTAATTGCATTACTCAAAAGATTCTCCAAGATTTCCTTCAATGCATTTTCATTAGATTGTATCATTAATGACTCTGTTCCATAATCTTTAGAACCAAAAATTTTCATCGAATAATTCAATCCCTTCTTTTCTGCTGTTGCTTTGAGAAGATTAAATGTATCTTCAATCAGATTTCTAATATCAAAATAACTCATACTTAATTCTTGTTTATCAAATTCCAGTTTAGTCATATTTAGAATTTTTGTGAGTGTTTCCAGCATCCTTTCGGTGGATTTTAATATTAATTCAACCATGTGACGATGTTCTGGATCAGGTAATATTTCATAAAGCAATTCTGCCCAGCCTTTTATTCCAATGAAAGGGGTTCGAAATTCATGACTCATATTTGCAAAGAAGTATGATTTTACTCTGTTCATCTCTTCAGCTTCTTCAAGGGCAATTCTAAGTTCTCGAGTTCTTTCTTCCACAATTTGTTCAAGTCGATTATTTATTTCTCTTAGCATTTCCGTTTTCTCTTTTAATTGAATATGTGTATTTATCCTCGAAAGTAATTCTTTGGGATTAAAAGGTTTTGTTACATAATCCTGTCCTCCACATTCGAATCCCGTTATAATTTGTTCTTCATCTCTATATGCAGTTAAAAATATTATTGGCAACTCTTTCAATTTTTCATCCTGTCGGATTATTTTACAGGTTTCATAACCATTTAGAATCGGCATATCGATATCGAGACAAATTAAATCAAAATCACTTGTTTTATTTAGAATATCAATTGCCTGTTTACCATTTGTAGCGAACCCGACTAAATAACCTGCCTCTCTTAGAACACTCCCGAGTAATTGAATGTTTTGTGGGTTATCATCAACAATAAGAATTTTATTTTGTTTCTTTCTCGTCATGATTGTATCTCCACTTTTTTAGTGCTAAATTTTACACTTAAGTATCTCTGTAGTTTTAAGTTTTTACAACTAAGGATACTTAGTTTAAGAAAATGATCTAATCATCTCAACTACCTCTTCGAAACGATTGAATTCTTTCGTTAACTTTTCTACTTCAAACATCGATGCAAGATTTGCAATCTCCCGACCATATTCAATTAACAAATCGATAGAATATTTTTCGCCCAGTGTGAGAATATCATTTCCAAATTTTTCCATATCATCAATTATATGGGAATCAATCAGACTGTAATATCGTGGTATATAAATCTCATCTAATTCTTTAACTAATTGAGGAATCATTCTCAGCTGTTCCTCAGAAAATTCAATCTTCTCTATTCCTCTAATTGAAGATTTTTCTTCAGCTGTTTCGAACTCTAAATACTTCTTCAATTTTTCTACTAAATCAGGAAGAACTATTGGCTTTAATAAATAATCATCAAATAATACCCTATCTTCATCATTAAGTAATATTTTCTGTGAAGCGGATATACAAATGATTGGAATATCTTTCGTTGACTTCTGCTTTCGTAAAATTTTAGTTGCTTCAATACCATTCATCACGGGCATTCGCAAATCCATCAATATCAGATCAGGAATTTCTCTCGTTGCAATTTCAACAGCTTCGGAACCATTAGCAGCCTGAAATAATGTCAGTTTAGAAGATTCTAATAAGTCGACTATCAAATCCCGATTTGTTTTATTATCATCTACAATTAAAAGTTTACCTTCTCGAAAGATCACAGCAGATTTATCGAAAACTTTCTCTTCTTCAGCAACCTCATGTGATTTTTCAATCTTTACATCATTCAATATTACTTTAAAAATACTCCCTACGCCTACCTTACTTTGTACTTCTATTCTACCACCCATCATTTCGATAAGTCTCTTCGAGATTGCAAGTCCAAGACCAGTTCCTCCGTATTTTGCTGTGCTCTGTGTTTTCTGTTGTACAAATGCTTCAAAAATTGAATCCAATTCATCCTCTGGTATACCAATACCTGTATCTTCGATTGTAATAATCAAATCAATCGTATTGTTACTTTTATCTCTTTTATCTCTTTTATCCAGAGTTACAATTATGTAACCTTTTTCAGTAAATTTTATTGCATTCCCTATTAGATTGAATAATACCTGTCTCAATCGGTGTTCATCAATTAAAATATTTTCTGGTAAATCTGCTTCAGTTTCGATCATAAAATCCAGTTTTTTCTCTGATATTTTTTGAGCGAAAAGTGTGCTAAGTTCTTCTATTAGTTTCAGGATGTTAGTTGGTTGAGGCTCGAGTATCAGTTTATTTGCTTCAATTTTGGATAAATCCAATATATCATTAATTAAATTGAGTAAAGCTTTTCCACTATTTCTGATTGCTTCAACTCGTTTACGATCTTTCTCGTCTTTTAAAGATTTATAAAGTAACTCAGAAAACCCAATAATCGCATTCATGGGGGTACGAATTTCATGAGACATGTTTGCAAGAAAAATACTTTTTGCTCTATTTGCATTTTCAGCTTCTTCACGCGCTTTTATTAACTGTTTTTCCCTTTGTTTCAGCTCCTCTGTTCTCATCTCGACTAATTTTTCAAGATGTTCACGATGTAACCTTAATTCCTCTTCAATTTTTTTTCTTTCTGATATATCGCGAACAAACAATACAATTGTTTTTACCGAATTATTCTCTCTAATAAATGTAAAATGTACATCACACCATATTAAAGAACCATCTTTCTTTACAAGTAAAAGTTCATCTGAATAGAATTCCACATTATCTACAATAGCTTTTTTTAATTTTTCACTATAGTCAATAAAAGCACTTTCTGTTGGGTAAAACATTTTCGTTGACTTACCAATTACCTCTTCCGGTAAATAACCAAAGATTTTGGTAATTGCATTGTTAACATAAATTATTTTTCTCTCGGGTATTGTAATCGTTGCTATAACATCACTCAACGAATTAAATAATGTGCTTAGAAATCTTTCATTTGAACGAATCTTTTCTTCGGCTAATTTATGTTCAGTTATATCACGCATAGTGGTAAGTATGAGTTTTTCTCCTCTTATATCAATCAAATCCAAATTATACATAAAAACACGGATATCCCCGGATTTTGTAAGAAATTCTACTTCATGTTCATGTACCGATCCTTTCTTTTTGAGTTCAGTAATAATTAGAGAACGTTTTTCTTTCTCCACACTTATCCCTAGTTCAAATGCTGTTTTACCAATAACCTCTTCCCGGGAGTAGCCAAATACTTTTTCAAATTGCTCATTTACCTGCACAATAGTTCCATCCGATAATTTCGACAATGCCATAATTAAAGGAGATTTTTCAAACATCAAATAAAATCTTTCTTGGTTTTCTTTTAATTCTTCTTCGGCTCGTTTACGTTCTGTAATATCTATCATCTTAGTTAGGACGAATCTATCGTTTCCATGCTCAAGTATTAAAGAGTTAAATAACCCTACACCAGTTTTACCAGATTTAGTTTTAAATGCGAATTCGTAGTTCATTACTTTTATTTCCCTTGATAACAAAGCAGCAGCGCGTTCTCGATCTGATGTATTAACCCACAAATCTATCTCAAAAATCGGTTTACCAATTACTTCCTCAGAACTATATTCAAACACTTCCTCGAACGACTTATTAATTTCAAAAACTGTGCGATCTGACAAATTAATAAGAACAGAAGGGAGTGGATCTTCCCGAAATGAATGTTGAAATAGTTCACGAACATTTGCAATTTCTTTTTCCTTCACAAGCAGCTCACGGTACATAGTTTTTTGACGAGCATTGTAAATTACACCTAAACCGATACCAACAAGAACGACTAATAAAAATGTGATTGTACCGATAACAAAACTTGTTGAATAAATTTCTTTATAAATTTCATCCTTATCCACCTTAGCCACAAAAATCCAATTTAATCCAGGTAAAGTTCTAATATTAGCAACAACAGGAACACCACGATAATCAACACCTTCAACTGTACCAGTAACACCCAATGCAGCTTTTACGGCTACCACTTCTGTTCTGGTTAGAGGTATTTTTATTTTTAATGCGCTATTTTTTATGTGCCTGAGTTCATTCATGAACACTACACTATTATCTTCAACTCGTGCCAGTAAAGTTTCTGAACTTTTGCTCATTGTAGGCCAGCTTTGAATCAAAGGAAATAAGAATGAATCTGGATCGATTCTAAAAACAATTATTGCAATGAGTTTATTTTTTTCTATTAATGGTGATAAAAAATCGAAATGTATTTTTTGATGTAAATTACAATAGTAAAAGTCACTATTTATAATTTTCTCATCAGCTGTTTCCCTGATTTTTTTTAATGTCAGAGAATCGATATGCGTAAAATCTTCATCTGCTGATGGTAATAATTGACCATCAAATTTAGTAATAAAAATGTTTTCATAACCAAACCCATTTTTAACGACTTTCAATCTCTGTAAGAGTTTTCTCTCTGATTCATCATCTCTCTTCTCAATCCAGAGTGCAAGACCCTCAATGAAAAAAGGCGATTCAGTAAAAACTTTTAAATCTGCTTGTCTTTCATTAATCCAATTTTGAAACTGATTAACTTTTAAATCAGCAATCGTCTTGAGTTCACTGTATCTTTGTTTGAAGATGTTAACTTCCTGGTTCTTATAGTAGTAATAACCAACCGAGATAATTAGAAATGTTAAAATGAGGAAGAGAACGAAAAAATTAATTTTATTTTATAAATAATATGGTAAATTCACAATTGAATCCTATCTTGTGATTTTGATTGTTTTAAATTCTGAAATATGTTCAAGTACAGAATCCTCTAAATCTCTATTATAGTTCATATTTTCGATTCTCTTCAATATGTGATAATATTCAAATAAAAATCGAATAAACTTTAACTTTACTGAGTTAATAGTAGTATTAAAAAGTCGATAAAAAAATGAATCAAAATATATTCCATCGAACATGTGTAGATATGGGATCTCATACAGATAAGACTTGTTCCAAAATTAAAATCTAATCATCATTATTCTTCCATATGAGTAGCATCGAATAAAATTATTTTCCATAATGTGTAGATTTAATCATTCATAAGTATCGCACGACAACGATCAGTTGAATACCTATGTACTAATCGCTGCACCAACCACCATATAAATCAAACAAGTTTTCTAAATTTAAAATTCATAAAAGTATAATAATAATATAACTAAAAATAAAATTGTTAGATCACAATTTTAAACGATGGAAGTACCTTACTTTGAAATTACAGCGTGAATCATATTTAATTTTCCGGCTTATTAATGGGAAGGTTAAATTGTGTTTTTTATCCTCACTTAAAAGTATGTTTTTTAATATTGATTTAAGATTTTAAAAAATCAAAAAAATATACAGAATCGTACTGGTTCAAAGTTTAACAACACCATGTGAGAAAAAACAATTTTTCTATTATATAGGGAATCATTACCAATCAATCTTTATTTTTGTAGTATCTACTTCTACTGGCGCATATTCACTAGATGTATGGATATCACAATAATCATAAATAAATCTTGAATTAATGAGATCAGTAATTTTTTCTGGACATTTATCAGTAGCGAGTTTTGGATTACCAGTTCGTAAAGTTTCACCACAAAATGTGGCGTATTCAATTCCTTCAGGTTCATCAAAAACAGGGAAAGGTAAGTTGACTCTTCTATCGTTATATACTTTTTGCATAAATCTTGCCCAGATAGGTGCAGCTGCTCTTGCTCCCTGTCCATACCAACCAGTAAACTTAACATTTTGATCATCAAATCCAACCCAAACACCTGCACATAAGTTTGGTGTATATCCAACGAACCAGGCATCTGCGAAGTCTTGTGTTGTTCCAGTTTTTCCTGCAGCAGGTAAGCTAAAAAATCGTCTTATTCCTGCAGCAGTGCCGTAATCAACAACCCCACGCAATAATTCAGTCATTAGATAAGCTGTTTGTGGAGAAATTGACATACTCATTTCTGATTTAAATTCTTCGATAAGTAATCCGTTTTTATCTTCAACCCTTAAGATACCGATAGGTTCATTGTGAATTCCGGAATTTGCAAATGTTGCAAATGCTGATGTCAATTCAAGTGGAGATACCTCAGAAGTTCCAAGAGCGATAGAATAAAATGGATTTATTTTACTTTTAATACCGAGTTTCTTCGCATAAATTGGAATTTCGTTTAGTGGAGCGAGTCCTTCGTAAATTAAACGCACCGATACAACATTAACCGAGAGTGCCAAAGCTCTTCTCAAAGATAAATATCCACCGTACTTATCATCTGAATTCTTTGGTGTATAAACCTGATTTCCTACACGAATTGATAGAGGTTCGTTTAGAATTTCACCCGCAATTGGAAAGCCATTATCAACAGCTACAGAATATACTATTGGTTTAAATGCCGAACCAGGCTGTCTTTTAATTTGAGTTACATGATTAAGTCCATACATAAAACCAAAATTTGATCCACCAACCATCGCTCTTATATGACCATTAGATGGATCAATTACAACAAACCCTACTTCTATCCTCAGAGCACTATGTTTAACGGAATCAATAAAATGTGGATTATTTCGAAGTCTTACCTCAGCTAACTTTTTATCTTCTTCAGTCTCAGCATACAGATAAGTGGGATGAGATTTAATTGCTTTATTGAGAAAATATTCTAAAACATCTTTATTCTTCTTCCAATCCCAGGATTTTTCAAATTGTGGTTGAAATTCTTTAAGGTGCTCCATTACGGCTTCGTTTGCATACTTCTGCATGTTATAATCTAAAGTTGTGAAGATATTCAAACCATCTCTATATAGGTCAACTTCATATTTTTCAGAACGCTGGGAAAGTTGTTGTCTTATATATTCAAGAAAATGTGGAGCAATTGTGGAAGTAAATTCTTGAGTCTTTTTGAATTCTGGAATTTCTTTCAAAGCATTATGATATTGTGCCTCTGTTATGTAGCCTTCTTCAAGCATTATTTTTAGTATTAACTTTGATCTCCCAAAAGAATTTTCTGGTCTGCGTATTGGATCGTAATAAGTTGGATTTCTTAATAACGAAATTAGAATAGTTGATTCTTTCAGAGTTAACTGACTAACTGTTTTACCAAAATAATTTCGAGCAGCAGCTTCTATTCCATAATTTCCACGACCGAAATAACTGATATTCAAGTACATTTCTAAAATCTCATTCTTTGTATAAGTCCTTTCGATCTGAATAGCCGTAATCATCTCTCTGACTTTTCTCAGTGCTAAATCGAACGGATTCGATTCTTTTTCAACAAGCTTGTAAAGATTCCTCGCTAATTGTTGAGTTATAGTTGATGCTCCACCACTTTTTCTTGATAATGTTATAACATTTAAGAAAATTGCTTTCGCAATTCGGTCTAAATCAAGTCCCCAGTGTCGATAAAATTTCCTGTCCTCAGTGGCAATCAATGCATTAATAAGGTGTTTCGGAATAGAATCAAGTCCAACTTCAATTCTGTTTTGAATATAAAATTGACCTATCAATCTACCATCTCTTGCATAGACATTTGATGCATAATATGGTTTTGGATTTTCCAGTTCTTCAAAGGATGGTAAACCGGTGAAAATATAGATGGTGAGGGTAACAAATAGTAATAATAGAGTGAATAAAGTAATGAGAATACTTCTTTTGTGCTTTCTGAAAAACTTTTTATGTGTTGCTTTTCTGAACTCACCATTCTTAAGATATCTATAAATTTCATCTTTGGGAATTCTGGATCTACCCATTTCTAATCCAATTAAATTTCTTTGACTTCAAATTTAATACCATCAAAAACGCCATACATTGGCTTAATTAACCAACTTCCGAGATTTATGTAAAAACCACTTTCAATTTTTTCATAAACGAATTTGTGAGCATGACCCATGACTATATAATCATAACCCTCTTTTACTTTTTGTCTGGCAAAGTTAAGAAGATGATCATTTTCTCCGTAATCTCTTTCACTTGTATGATGTCTTGATTTTCTCGAAAAATATCTTGCAAGTCCAATTCCAATATCCGGATGCAACTTTGCATATAAACTCTGAAGTTTTTTATTTCTAACGATTGATTTCAAAATCAGATAACCTGTATCATTCCCAATCAATCCATCTCCATGAGCTAATAAAAATTTTTTGCTAAGAATATTCTCTGAAATCGGATTTTCAAGTAAACGAATACCCAGCGTATTCTCAAAAATATCACGATGGGCAAAGTCATGATTCCCAATGAGATAAGATATCTTCACTCCCATTTCTGTCAATTTTTCGAGAGAAGTCAACACCCGAAAAGAATACTTTTGAATAACAGATTTATACTCAAACCAGTAATCGAAAAGATCACCAAGGATGTAAAAATCCCCTCTTTCTTCACCAACTATCTTACACAAATTTTCAAACTTTTCAATTAGTGGTTTTTCTTTTTCATATTCATGAAATCCAAAATGGGTATCCGAAATGAAGAATGCTTTATTCAATATCTTCTCTTTAATTGTTTATAATTTACCTGTTTCAAAATCCTGTTATCCTTATCTATAATAACATTCGTTATCTTACTGGATGAATTAAATGAAAAAATTTGCTCCTGCGTATAATTTTTCAATACAAAAGATTTACGAGTTCCATCACTAAAAGAAATTTCGATATCAAGATTATTCTTAAAAATCGTTTCAGGTTGAATTTGCTTTATAATCACTCTGCAAAAATAATTATTCGAATCATTTTTTTCTGTAGTATATTCCACAACATAATATGGCATGCTGATTCTTGAATATAACCACTGATCAAAAAACCAACCTAAATCTCTTTTACTTATCTCGTAACAAACATTCATAAAATCTTCTGAGCTTGCGCTTGAAAACCTAAATTTGTTCAAATAATCACTGATAATGTGGTAAAAGGTTTCCTCACCAACTTCATTTCTTAACATTTTTAGAATCCATGCGCCTTTATCATAGACTGTCTTTGAAAATATATTTCCTCGTTTTCTATGAACACTTTCATAGAAATCATGAACTGGTAATTCTATTTCAATATCAGAATTTGAAGTGACATAACTTAAATTCTCGAAGTAGGTAGAAAATCCTTCATTTAACCAAATATCTTCCCATTTCTCACAGGTCACAAAATTACCAAACCACTGATGAGCAAATTCATGAGCATTGAGTCCATAGGCAGAATACAATCCTTTGAAAGCATTGGTTGTGATAGCACTTCTTGTTTGATGTTCCATTCCCCCATAAGGCCACGAAATTTCCACAACACCATAAATCTCATTCTTAAAAGGATACTCACCTGTAAAAGGTTTTAATCTCTCATAAATAGTTTTTATTAATTGTAAATCCTCTTTAGCACGATTAAGTGATTCCTCAAAGACAAAATGTTCTAACCTTAAAGTATCATTTGATTCACCATCAACAAATAAATCTCGAATGATTTCGTACTTGCCACCTGCAACAAATAAAAGATAATGATTGACGGGATAATCAGATTTATAGGTGAATTTTCTGAAACCGATTTCCGGACGATTTGAATCTACCAGGATTCCATTTGATACAGCAGTTAAATTTTCGGGAAGAATGATACTAACCTGTGCGAAAAATTTGTCAGATGGATTTTCTTTGCAAATGTACCAGTACTTTGAAAAGTTTGGCTCACTGAGAGTATAAAAGTGTTGACTTTCAGGATCTGTTATAAAACCTTTATAAAAACGATTATCAAAATCAAATTGATAAGTTATTGAGTACTTTCTGTAAGAAGATGATTCTCTTGAACGAACAAAAAGATTATTTCTCTTTTGAAAATAAAAAGTTTCCTTTCCATATGAATCGGTTAAATTTTTTATTCTTAGATTATTACCGCAATCAAAAACAAGAAATTCCTTCGATGAATCCAGTAACGAGATAGTGATAATTTCCTCACATTCGACTATTCTATTTGCAAAATCAACCCTCAAAGATAATTTGATGGTATCAATGTCATAGCTCACTTTATCAAATGAATATTTTTCGTATAATCTTGAAGAAAAAATGAATTGTTGAATTTGATCTTCAAAAAATCCTGTAAATTCTTTTTTTAAAAAGTTTAATTCAACAATAAAGTTATTTATGTAGCTAATAAAGAGAAGGTAGATAAGATTGGCAAAAACTACAATTACTAATTTCTTCATCAACTATATTTTCGATAATCATAAACAGTAATTAATGATTTATACCTGTTAAATCAATATAGATTTTGTGAATCAGCAAATTCTTGGTAACTGTTCTCCAGAAATCATATCCACAATTCGAGTACTACCGATTGATGTTTTCATCGTCACAAGTGGATTTCCTTTCTCGACAACTCTACCAATTATTCTTGATTCTTTCCCATATGGATGTCTTCTCATTGCTTCAAGTATCTTTTGCGCATCGCTTTCATCAGCAAAAATTAAAATTTTACCTTCATTAGCAATATAAAGTGGGTCAAGCCCAAGAATTTCGCAAGCTCCCATTACATCTTCGGAAATGGGAATCTCGTTTTCATAAATCTCAATTTTTACATTTGCCGAATTAGCTATTTCATTTAATGCACTGGCAAGTCCACCGCGAGTTGGATCTCTCATTACAGAAATTTTCTTTGAAACTTTTAGTATCTCTTCAACTAAACCATTCAATGGTGCAGTATCACTCTCGATTTTTGTTTCGAATTCCAGTCCTTCCCGTTCTGACATTATTGCAATTCCATGTTCAGCAATTTTGCCATTTAAAATAATTACATCCCCCACTCTGCAGTTTTTTGGTGAAATATTTAGTTCATCGTAAACAACTCCAATTCCAGTAGTGTTTATAAAAATTTTATCTCCTTTTCCTTTCTCAACAACTTTTGTATCACCAGTTACAATCTGTACATTAGCCTTCTCAGCAGCTGCCTTCATACTTAGAACAATTTTCCATAACTCTTCAATTTCAAAACCTTCTTCAATAATGAAACCCACTGAAATAAAAAGAGGTTTTGCTCCACAACATGTTAAATCATTAATTGTTCCATTAATGGCGAGTTCACCAATATTTCCTCCAGCAAAAAAAATTGGACTTACTACATATGAATCTGTTGTAAAAGCAAATTTAGTACCGTTGATTTCAAAAATTGCACCATCGTGCAGTTGATTTAAATATTCATTCCCAAATTGATTCAAGAATAATTTTGTAATCAATTGATGAGTCAAAGTCCCTCCACCTCCGTGGGCAAGTAAAACTTTATCATATTCTGATTTAGGAATTGGACAACTTAGTTGAAATTCCATCTGAACACCTAATTTATTTTGTGTTTCTTGTAATGGAAATACGCTGAACATGCACCTTCTGTCGATACCATCGGTGCACCTAATGGATTCTCAGGAGTGCATTCTTTACCGAAGGCAGGACATTCAAGTGGAGTCTTGAGTCCCTGAAGTACTTCGCCAGCAATACATACTTCTGGTTCATCGACTTTAATATCTCCAATATCAAAAACTTTTTCTGCATCGAACTCAGAAAATTCATTTTTAAGTTTATAACCACTCATTGGAATTAAGCCAATTCCACGCCATTTCCTATCAGTGACTTCAAAAACAGTTTGTATAATTCTTTTTGCTTCTACATTTCCTTCTTTTCTTACCACTCTCGAATATTGGTTATCAACAACTGGTTTACCCGATTCAAGTAGTTGTACACATCTGTGAATGCCTTGTAATATGTCAATCGGTTCAAATCCAGTTACGACAATTGGAATTTTGTATTTTTCACTTAATGGAATGTATTCTTCATAACCCATTACCGTACAAACATGTCCAGCTGCAAGAAAACCATCAATTTCAGAATTAAAATCGGACATCAAAGCTTCAATTGCAGGTGGCACAAGAACATGAGAGCATAATATCGAAAAGTTTTTTAGTCCCAATTTTTTAGCAGTAAGTACAGCCATTCCATTTGCTGGTGCAGTTGTTTCGAATCCAACTGCAAAGAAAACCACTCTTTTGTTGGGATTATTACTTGCAATCTTTATAGCATCGATGGGTGAATAAACCATCCTAACATCTCCTCCACTTGCTTTGACAGAAAGTAAATCAAGTTCTGAACCGGGTACTCTAAGCATATCACCAAATGAAGTGAAAATGACATCAGGCATTGATGCAATTTTAATCGCTTTGTCGATCATTTCAAGTGGAGTTACGCAAACTGGACAACCAGGACCGTGTATTAAAGTGATTTTTTCAGGTAACAATTCATCGATGCTGTATTTCAAAATTGAATGAGTTTGTCCTCCACAGATTTCCATAATTTTCCAGTTGTGGTTAGTAATCTCTTTAATTCTTTTTGCCAGCAATTGTGCTGATTTTTGATCTCGAAATTCTGTTAGGTATTTCATAAAAATTTTTTCTCAATTATTTTGAAAATACCAATAATTAAATTTTTAATGGAATCATTTCAAATTATTTATGAAACTACTATGTATTTTTGGTTATTCACAAAAGGAATTTAATTATTAAAGTAGAATTACAAAAGGTAAAGAAACGTTTATGGAACTTTAACAATTTTATTATCTACTAATTCAAGCAGTTCACTCCCGAAAACCAGAACATATCGGGTTTTTACCCTTTCATTGTAAATTAAACCTGATTAACATTGTCTTTATTAATCCTAATTCAAAGAAAACTGAATTTCTAATTTTTAGTGTAAGAACAAAATCTGCACCACCTTCAGCAAGATCATAACTTAAACTTTGAACCAATTTATTATGCAAACCATAATGTTACATTAAAGTAGAAAAATCTTCCAATTTTTTCCTTTAATTCCCGAGAGATAATCACTAATTAAAATTGCTGATCTCAAAGAAGAAGTTGAAAAAAGAATTTTAGGAGTTTTTCTGTGCTTCCATAAGTTTTACCACTTGACTTTATTTTGGTTAAGACTTTCGCCGAAGACGATACTTCAATTCAACTATTAGAAGTATTCTGGGATTTAATTTTAAGCACCAATCGAAATTTTTGACAACTTATCAAATCCTCTTTTACAATAATTGCATCGCTAATTGATCTTATTTTTTCTGTCGCCGTTAAAGGGTTATCGATTTTTAATGTTTCAGGAAAACTACGTATTCAAAGAAATTTTTCTCTGCGTTGTAAGGTATTTTCTCCAATAAATTTCAGCTACCACTCATTTCTTTTGCTTCATCTTTTCAAATAAACCAGAAGCATCAGTTGAATCAAAAGTATTTTTTTGTAGTTCCAGCGAAGAAAAAATTGCTTAATTTTTTACTAATTCAAATTTCCAGTTGCTATCAAAATCATGATTGATTTTGCTTTCAATTTCTATTCAATTAATCATTGAGTATTAGTTTAGTTCATATTAGAATAGTGATCAAGGATGAAGGAATTTAACTATTGCAGAAAAAAGGAATAAAATAACGATTAAGGGATTTTAATTGATTCCCTGCAAGTATATAGAAAAGTTTTACCATTTTTCGATTTATTCTATTCATTTCCAAATTCAGCTTCCAGTTCCCCCATTTCTTTCAAAATTCTCAGTGTTTCCATTGCTTCTTTTTCATCAATTTTGCTCAAAGCAAAGCCAACATGAACAAGGACATAATCACCAACTTTTACATCAGGAACCCAGGCAATACAAACCTCTTTCTTTACTCCACCAAAATTCACCTTTGCCATTTTCATTAACTCGTTGCCTTCATAAATTTCTTCGACTCTTCCAGGAACTGCTAAACACATAAACCCTCCATTATTGATTTGTGTATTTTGTTACTCTTTCAGTTACTAATTTAGAGCTAATGACTGCCATTGGAATTCCTGCACCCGGCACAGTTGAAGCACCCACATAGAAAACATTCTTAAACTCTTCATCAAAATTTGAAGGACGAAATGCTCCAATCTGCCACATTGAATGGGATAGACCTAAACCACTCCCACGATAAAGATTAAAATTATTTTGCCAGTCTATTGGAGTGAAAACAGTTTTTGATACAATATGAGGTCTAATGTCTTTACCTATTCGTTTCGAAAAATCATCTATTATACTATTTGCTATCACCTCTTTATCACTCCAATCTTTTTTTATTAGCAAATTAGGAACTGGACAAACAAAGAACAAACTTTCACATCCTTCTGGTGCGCATTCAGGATTACTACTCGATAGAACATTAACATAATAATATGGTCTTTGCAAGACATCAGGATTTCTCAATATGTTATCAGCATAAATTTCGTAATTATCACCCAGATAATAATTGTGATGGTGAACTTGCGGAAGTTTAGTATCAATTCCAAGATAGAATGTTAAGTACCCAGCTGTCCATTCTTTCTTATCTAAATTTTCAGGCGCATATTTTCTTCGCTTAAATACCTGACCTCGAAATACTGCAGCATCTGCATTGATTACAAAAATATCAGCATACCATTTATTACCATTCTTATCTATCAAATATTCTAATTTTCCATCGCTTGCATGATAATCTACAATCTCTGTGTTATATGCGAACTTTACATTTCTATTTCGTAATTCTTTTACAAAACCTTCTACAATCCTGTACATTCCTCCTTTAACATTGTAATAACCGTCATGTTCAAATTCAACATAAGATAGTAAGGTATATATTCCCATAGTATCAAAAGGAGTTCTACCAAGGAAAAACGCTACAAGTGAAATGATTTCTCGGGCTTCTTTCGAATCAAAATTTCTGCTGACTTCTTCCCAGAAACTTCTAAACAGCATTGGCAAATGTACGGGATTAACTCTTGCAAGAGTTAACAGGTAAGATAAGACAGAATCAAAATTTCGTTTTATCACAATATCGACTGTATCATCGTATCGTCTTTTACATTTTTTCAGGTATTCCCTCATCTTTTTCTCAAAATTTTTTTCAAGAGAAACGAATTGTTCAGCAAATTTTTTTATGTCTTTATAAATAAAGTAATTTTTCGAATCATTACTGAAATTAACCGAATAAAGTGGTTCGAGTTCTACATATTCAAAAGGCAATTTGATACCACAATCTTTTGCTAATTCTTCAAATTCGTACGACATGCTGAAAAAACTGGGACCAGTATCAAATGTAAAACCATCTTTCTTTATTTGATTTAACCTACCACCAGCCTGCTTATATTTTTCTACTATCTCAACACTGTAACCTCTTGTTACCAATCTTAGTGCTGTAGCTAACGAACCTATCCCTGAACCTACGATTAATACTTTTTTCATTTTTTACTCCAATATTTTGTTATAAATTCTGGATATAACACATCTCTAACCCATTTGAAGTTGGGTTCAAGTATTAAAATTTTTTCATAATATTCTTTTGCAAGATTGTAATTTTCAATTTCAGTATAGGCTTGAGCAATTGTTGTTAAAAGATTTAAATAATTCCAGTTTTCCCTTGTGTTTGAACCATCACTTTCAAGTAACAATTGTGCTTTTTTATAAAATTCAATTGCTTTGATTTTTGAGCCACCAAAGGCTTTTGGTCTATAATAAAGTGAATTTGCATATTGTATATATCCTAACCAATTTTTTTCATCCAGTCTGATTGATTCCTCCGCATTTGAAATGCTATTATTACCCAGTAAAGGAGCTTTATACCAATCTATCCCGATTTCAAAACCATAAAATGCTGATTTATAAGCTTTCACTATTGTTTGTTTGTATCTACGCTTTTCAAGTTGATTTACATTACCTTTTGCTAATTCGAGATATTTGCGAGCCTCTTTGAATTTTTTGTTTCCAATGCACCAGGCTATGTATCCATATTGATAATTAATGAGTTCAAGAATCAGTTCATTTGATATATTTTTTTGTGATTGAAGTTCATCTATTGTTGATTTCCAGAGTTTCATATCATTATTAATATAGGCATTGTAAATCCTTGATTGATAATTGTGATAAAAATCATTGCCCGTAAAAATTAACAGAGCGATTATTACAAATATTTTATGCACTCTCATACTATCAGGTTAGATTAATTAATGATGTAATTTTTAGCATTAAGTTTCTCATAAATATCCAAGTTTTTCTGGATATGGATTTAAGTATACCTGAATTAGTAAGTACTTATTTTCGAATCTATATGCCCAGCTGATAATCATTTCTCTTAAAACCTGCAATGAAATTTTTTCTGATTTGTATTTCCTCAATAATGCAAGAAAATGTTTTTTCTCTTCTGATTTAAGAAAATCAGAAATGTGTCCGAGTATGTGAGTAAGAACATTAACATGTTTGCCTGCTGTTGTATTCCTGGTTAATACTTGCTTGAATAATTTTTCGTAGTCTTCTTTTAATTTTTCAAAACTATCTCCCTGTTTGTAATCGGCTAATAGCCTTCCCATAATTTTTAAGTAAGATGGGCTTCTTGACATAAGTAGATATTTATAACTCTGATGAAATTCCATCATTTCTCTAATACTTTTAGCTTTTTCTTTGAAATTTCGCCAGTGAGCAAGAGCAAATAAATTAGTGAAAAACAAATCTCTTAATATAGGATTCCTCAATCGACCTTCGTCTTCTACAGGTAAATCATGAAAGTAATCCATCACCGCCATTGTGAAGAGTCCTTTACCTTTTCCATAAATTTTTGTCCCTTCCTTATCCTTGTAAACACTTGTATTTGAAACTCCACATGATGGCGATTTACTTTTTAGCAAAAATCCATCAACTTCCTTTAAGCTTTTCAGAAATTTTTGTGAGAATTCATTCATCTCTTTTGTTAATTCTCTATTTGTTGAAGGCTGAGATAAACCATAACCCGATCCCGTTTTATATACAATTATTTTATCTCGTGGTATTCCCAATCCTATCTCCAGTTCTGGACAAATGGGTATTACATTACAATATTCTCTAAGTTTTAATGTTACTTCATCTTTCACATATTCTCCGTTATATCTTACTGGTTGAAGATCAAGACAGGCGCTTAACACGAGATTTGGTTTGTCAAAAACTCTGTTAATCATAAAGCCTCCTTATAATTTTTTAATTCCTATAGCAAACGATTAAAGTCCAATTTTTTTATTAATTTATTTTTCTGCCTTTCCATTCGAGTTTGTTATTCTTCAGTGCAAATACAGACTTAAAAATTATATGCCCAAGTGCAAAATGTTGCAGAAACATAAGTAATAAATTTTCTATTGGATTTTGTTGAGCAATAAAAGAAACGATTGTACGCGTCACAATAATTAATATTAAGTACATAAGAAATGCTTCAAATGGCAAATAAAATAACACTGGAATCCATCCAAGAGTAGTTATTATCCAGAACAAGAATGCAAGCAAATAGGAATTGCCAAAAAAATAATTCACATTCTTTGCAAATCCGCTAATTGCTTCGTTGTAATTTTTATACATTCGACAACTTATTTCTTTTATTCCAGTAACGCAAGCGACTTTCAAGTTATTCCTTTTATAAAAACGAGCAATTTCAATATCTTCAACTCTTTCTTTTTTCATTTTCTCGTGTGGGAAAATTTCACGATAAATTTCACCATCGAACAACATAAATTGTCCATTTGCAGCTGCTAATGAACTGTATTTTGATTTTCTCACCAGAATTAATGGCAATAAAGTCAGTAAAATATAATGCATTAGAGGTACCGTAATCTTTTCTCCGAAACTTATCATTACCTGTTTTGGAAAGATTGTAAGTAAAGCAAGTTTATATTTTTTCATAAAAAGAAGTGCTCTAGAAATTAAGTTCTCATCAAGGCGCACATCGGCATCAAGAAATAGTAAAAACTTTCCCTTTGAATTTAATGCCAAGCTATGACAGGCAAAATTTTTCCCTAACCATACTTCCGGCAATCCGGTCGAATTAATATATCTAATCACTGAATTGTCTAATGAAAACTCCTGAATAATTTTCTCTGTACTGTCTGTAGATTGATCATTAAAAACTACCACTTCAATGTTTTGATATTTCTGTTTTATTAAATCACTTAAAATATTTCCAATATTATCTTTTTCGTTTCTTGCAGGAATTAAAACCGATACCAGTTCATCCTGATTTGAAACTTCCCCATCAAATCGTTGAATGAAAAGTAAATTAACCAGAGCGATAATAAATTGTATCGTTACAAAAACGAATATGAAATATGCGACATAAATCATCATTGGTAAAGTAAACTTTGTTTAATAATGCACCTCTGAAAAAAATTCTGGTAACTCTCTTTAAAATCATCAAAATCAAATTCATCATAATTATATTCTTCGATGTACTGATAAAGCGTCGGTTTCGGATTCGATAAATAATCTATCAAATTGACTACGAATAAGATTGAGATTTCATTATCAAGTTTTTTAATTATTCGTTCAATACCTTTTTCAAATTCAATTCTGTGATTATGCATAGATTGAATTTTACCTTGCGGAAAAATTAAAACTAAATTATTAGAATCGTTTAATAATTCAACTGTGTAATTAAAAGTTTCAAAAATTGTCTTTGAATTTTTTTTGATGGAAAATCCACCGCAATAATTAAAATACCAGTATCTTTTTAGTTGTTCTTCCAGCATCATGAAATGGAACTTTCTCTTCAACAAACGATGATTTAAAATATATATCCAGAATCCATCCCACCAGGAGCTATGATTTGAAATAACCAGTACTGGTAAGTTTCTATCCAGAAAATTACCATCAATAATAACCGAATTGAATGCTTTTTTGATTTTCCAGAGCACATACTTCTGAAAAAATGGATAGATAATCGGATGATGTTTTGCTTTAAGTATCATAAAAGTTTACCAACAAAATAAATCATAACAAAAAAACTAGATTGAATTAAGTAAACACTTATTGAAAGTTTATTTGTAGTGCTGACACTAAAATATTGAATTAATGAATTTAGAATAACTGAAATAAAAAACCATGAGACAAAATTTTGAACCGGGACTACACCATTTTCCCAGTACCAGAAATCAAGCTGTGGCGCAACCTGCTCAAGTATGATATCATAAATAAACATCATTAAAGATGCAAGAATAACAACTGGAACTTTATTTAACCTGAACCTCGATATAATTGAGGTCGTTACATAACAAAGCATCAACCAGTTTAATCCGATAATCAAAGGTGTTTCAAGAAATTTTAGTCCCAATGCATTTCCATAGCGATAATTACCAAAAATATCACCCGTCTTAACTCCAATAACCTCAATCAAAAAACCTGACAAAAAAATTATAATAAAAATTATCAAATCTCTTTTAAGGTTTTCCGAACGATGATAAATTACAAGCAATAAAAATGTTAATAGTAGAGTTATGGGTGTTAACCCAATGAAAATTGATTGAGTGAGAGGAATAGACAAACCTATCAAACCAACTAAATAAATAATCCCAAGAATTACAGAAGTTATCGATGGATTATCCAGAAGCAATTTTATTTTCATCCCGGTTCAATATATTTTTTGAAATTTTTCTCTTAACAACAGGATACCTAAAATTAAAGAAAATCCGTATGCAAAATCTTCGATGGGAATTGTAAAGATTCTGATACCTAAATTTTCTTGATTATTATACCACACTACTTCGTTTTCAATAAAAGCTCCTGTTAAAATTCCGTTGATAATTAAGAATGGTACTGAAATAAATAAGTAAGTAATGTAAAAACGATTGAAAACTCTTGATACTGAAAACATTGAAAACAAAACAAAAAGAAATGTTGCAATGGAAACGAAAAGTGTATAAGCTCTATCAAAAAAACTAATTCCTGTAAATAAACAAAGCACAATCAAACCAGCACTAATAAATTTTGTTATTTTTTCATTTAGTTTTAATCCAGGGGAGTAAAAAATAATAGTATCGTGAATAAAGATGCACGCATAGGGAATAAGAATAAAAAATAGAATTTCTTCAAGTGGAAGTCCAAAAATTTTTATTGGTAAATGATAGGATGAATTAAATCCCCATATACCAATTTTTGTGTAATAGATATCAAAAACAATATAAACAAACGCAACAATTAGAATTGAAGGGAATAAATGTTTCCATTGTTTATAAAATTGAAGATTTTTCTCGAAACTCATTACGAAAGGCACAATAAAACTGACAAGTAATAGGGTTAAATATAAGTACATTGGAAGACCAATCTTTTTATTTTAGTCTTAAGTATTGAATAGGGAAAATGAGTAGACCAAAATTTTTAAATCCTTTCGTCGATTTAGGATTGTGATGATCTATGTGTGCTTTGATTACAGCCTTAAGGTATGGATTTTTAATTTTTTGAAGTCTTGCAACATCAAGTCGCTTGTGTATGACTATATCATGGATTAAAAAATATGTTAGACCATATAGTGTAATTCCAATACTAATGAAAATGAGTGAATGAATCGGTATTATGAAACCTGTTATCATTAAAATCATTGCAGGAATTGCAAAGATTAAAAAAAACAAATCATTCTTTTCGAATTGCCATTCTTCTGTTTTTTGTGGTAAATATTCTTTTCCATCTTTTCTGTGATGATCTTTGTGCCACTTCCACAAAAATCCATGCATAACATATTTATGAGTAAACCATGCCATAAACTCCATAAAAAGATAAGCTGCGAGAATCAATAAAATAATTTTCATACCTGTACCATCCTTACTTAAGTTTAACTTTCGTCTGAGTAATTCAAATTCTTTTCAATTTGTAATCAATGATTGCTCTTAATATTAAAATAAGTTTTTTGAAATCATTAACTCTAATTCTTCTCGATAGTATTTCCTCGGCAGGTGATTTCTGAATTTTCTTTAATAAATCCATGTAATATAAATAAGCAATGTAAACGGCTAATTTTGAATTGTATGGTAATCGTTTAATTCCCTTTAAGGCTTCTGCAAAATCATTTTCAATGTCTTCGATGATAATTCTTTTTGTTTCCTCATCAAATTTTTTGTTAACTAATTCAGGGAAATAAATTCTTCCTAAATTTTTAGTATCGTTTTTGATATCCCTTAAAAAATTAACTTTCTGAAAAGCTGAACCCAATTTAATTGCGTAATCCTTTAATTCATTAAAGAGCTTTTCATTTTTTCCACAAAATACCTTTAAACAAATTAAACCAACTACCTCTGCTGAGCCATAAATATAATCTTTAATTTCTGCTTTACTTGAATAAGTTGTTTTATTTAAATCAAGTCTCATACTATTCAGGAAAGCATCGACATAATCATATGGTATATTAAACTTTCTCATTGTTTCCTGGAATGAATGTAGTATTGGATTTAAGCTTATTCCAATCTGAATTGCCTCGATGCAATCTCGCTCGAAATCACTCAATAATTTTTCTTTATCATAACTATGAAATGAATCAACAATTTCATCAGCAAATCTTACAAATCCATAAATGCTAAAAATATGCTTTCGTACCTTTTTATTATATAACAACGAAGCAGTGTAGAAGGAAGTGCTGTATTTCCTCGTAACGAGTTCAGAGATTTTGAAACAAACTTGATTAAATTTTTCTCTTGATGATTCATGTATAAAATTTCTTGTTCTTAATAACTCAACGCTTTCATTGAAGAATCGCTTCATAATGGATCTTCTTGTATCACGCATAAATTGTCCTATATATAGTTTTAGAATTAATGTGGATTAGTCCACTTGAAATGTCTATTTTTTAATTTATAAGCTGCAATCTGTCCAAAAGAAATTCCACCATCATTTGTTGGAATTCTTTGATGCCAGTAGGGGTGAAAACCTTCTTCCTTTAATCTGTGAATTGTTCTGTTTAATAAATAAACATTTTGAAAACATCCACCACTCAATAAAACTTTTTTAAGGTTGGTTAATCTGGCAACAGTTAGAATTATCTCAGTTAGTGTATTGTGAAATTTAATTGATAATAACCCTGCAGTTAATCCATTTTTCATATCCTGAATTAATCCAGAAATAATTTTTTCCCAGTCTATGATAATTTTCTCTCCCTTAATTATATCAAATTCATAATGTTCATCTGTTTCTGTATTGATAGCAAATTCGAGCTTCATAGCTGCCTGACCTTCAAAATTTGAATAGTCTGCAATACCAATAAGAGAAGAAACTGCATCAAATAATCTTCCCGCACTAACACATTCGGGAGAGTTTATTTTGCTTTCAATCATTTTTATGATCAAATTCAGTTCATTTTTAGAAAATTTTTTGTTAAGTATTTCATTTTTTGTAATCAAAACACTTTGAAGTTCGAAAAAAATTCCTGCGAGAATCCTCTTGGTTTCCCTGATTGCTTTTTCTCCCGAGGGTAAATAAAACTTTCGAAATTGTCCGATATGTGAAAATGATTCATCATCAATGTAAAAAAATTCGCTTCCCCATATTTTCCCATCAAATCCATAACCAGTTCCATCCCATGAAACTCCTAATGCATCTCCTTTAACATAATTTTCTAACTTGCATCCAGCCACATGAGCAAGATGATGTTGAACTAATTGAAATTCTTTCTCCAGTGATTTGATATACTTTGTCGATAAATAATTCGGATGTAAATCTCCAATTACTTTTATTGAATCCGATTCATACAGATTTTGAAAATCTTCTATTGTCCTTTTGAAAGCATTGAAAGATTCTTGAGTTGATAAGTCCCCAATGTGCTGACTTATAAACACCTGATTTCTTTTTTTGAGAGAAATGGTACTCTTTAAATGACCACCAACTGCTAATATTGTTCTATCATCTTCGTCTTCTATAAAATAAGGTAAAGGTGCATAGCCACGAGCTCGTCGGATAATAAATTCTCTCCCATGTACAATCCTCACTATTGAATCATCACAATGACGAAGTATTGGTCGATTATGAACCAGAAAATAATCAGCAATTCCTTTGAGTCTTTCCACAGCTTCAAATTCGTCGATACAGATCGGTTCTTCGGATAAATTTCCACTGGTTGCAACAATTGGTTTGTTAAAATTTTTTAAAATCAAATGATGTAATGGAGTATATGGGAGCATGACTCCAAGATATGGATTTTCAGGAGCAACAAGCTCGGAAATATTGTAATCCCGACTTTCTAAATTATCATTGCGTTTTTTGAGCAAAATAATCGGTGATTCTGGCGATTTAAGAAGTCTTTCTTCAAGTGGAGAAACTTCACAGAACTTCTTTACTATTTCAATATCAGGAAACATCAAAGCAAATGGTTTTTCTTCTCTGTGTTTTCGTTTTCTAAGCAACTTTACTGCTTCGTTATTTGTTGAATCAACAACTAAATGGAATCCTCCTAATCCTTTTATTGCAATTAAATAACCATTTTCAATTAAATTAATACATTGAAGTAAAGCTTCGTGTTTTTCTGCCAGAATTTTTCCTTCAGGATTCCATAGTTGTAATTGTGGTCCGCAATCATGACACGCTATCGGCTGGGCATGAAATCTTCTGTCTAATGGATTATTATATTCTTCTTCACATCGGGAGCACATTTTGAATTTTTTCATTGAAGTCCGTGGTCTATCATACGGCAAAGATTCAATAATTGTAAATCTAGGACCACAATTGGTGCAGTTAATAAATGGATACAAATATCTTCGATTTCCTTCATCAAACAATTCTTTCAGACAATCATCACAAATAGCAATATCTGGTAAAATTAAAGCGGATGTTTCTTCTTCCTTTTCACTTTTTTTAATTACAAAATCATTATAACCAATTGCATCAAGAATTGAATACTCGAGTGAATGAATAACTGCTATAGGTGGCTTCTCAGATTGAATTCTTAAAACAAATTCCTTTAATAAATCCGATTCACCTTCGGCTTCAATAAAAACACCTCGCGAGGAATTTAACACATAACCTTTTAGGTTCATTTCTTTAGCAAGGCGAAATATAAAAGGTCTGAATCCTACCCCCTGAACTGCTCCACGAATTACAATTTTTAATCTTTCAATCATAAAATTTAGTCTGGAAATTGGAAGTCAATCAAAAATTTGTTTGCCTTTGATTTAAATAATTTCACTCATCACACGAATTATCATAATCAACAGGCAAATTATAGAATAATCTTTCTATTCACTTGTTCTTTTTGACCTGTGATTCTATCCAACTAATCCACTTTTCCAATCCCTGATTTGTTTTACACGATACCTCAAATATTTTTAATTGTGGATTGATAGAAAGAGCATTCCTTTTCATGTCTTCGATATTGCAATCAACATAAGGTAGTAAATCAATTTTATTAATTATCAAGACAGATGAATTTCGGAACATTGCTGGATATTTAAGTGGTTTATCATCCCCTTCTGTTGTACTGAGAATTACAACTTTAATGTCTTCACCTAAATCATAATTCGATGGACAGACCAGATTCCCGACATTTTCAATTATCAAAACATCAAAATTTTCATTTTCAAGATTTGTATAAGCTTCGCGAATAAGATTTGCTTCAAGATGACATCCACCATTCGTAACTATCTGCACTACCGGGACATTTAATTTGTTAATTCTTTCGGCATCAAGATTAGTCTGTACATCACCTTCAATAACACCAATTTTTAATTTGTCTTTCCCAAACTCGATTGTTTTTTCAACAAGAGAAGTTTTACCCGAACCAGGCGAACTTACAAAGTTCATAACAAACATTTTCTTGGATTTAAATTTTTCTCGATTCTTTTGAGCGATCGCATCATTTTTTTCGAGAACTTTTCTTTCAACAGTTACAATTCCCATAATTCCTCCAATTAATCTTCAATTTCAATTTCAGTAATTTCAAGTTCTCTGCCTTCAATCAAATTTACATTTATTGAATTGCAATATTCACAACTAAAATATGGCTCATTTATGATTGATTCATGACCACAATCATTACACTTTAATTTAATCGGTACTTCAATTATCTCAAGAGAGGATTCTTGCAGTTCTGTATTAACAACAATTGAATCATAACAAAATTTTAATGAATCGACAAGAACTCCTGATAGTTTTCCGACTTTTAATCTGACAAATTTCACTTTGATGTTACTATCAGTCAAGTGGGATTTAACAATGTTTACAATCTCTTGAGCAATGGAAAGTTCATGCATAATTAATTCAGTTTTAAGACAAATTATTAAATACTATACTAAATTGAAAAACTTATTGTTTATTAGAATGAAAGTAATATTTCATAGAAAGTGAGTGATATTAAAATTGAGTGTGAGGATTCATTAATAACATTTCCTACATTTCTAATTATTTCCTGGTTGACTGTTGAATCTAACAAAAGGAATCATTCGATTAATTTTCATTCTGCATTTTGAGCTGAACTTGAGTTGGATTTCTCGTCAATTTCTCTTTATTTGAGCAGAATTTCTCTTCAAATTCTCCTCAATTTCCCTTCAAATCAGCTGAATTTCCCTTCATTTGAGCTGAATTTGAGGACTTTGTGAGGACTTTGTAAAGAGAATTTTACCTCTTTTATACCCAACAAATCAGAATGTCAAAGAACACCCTTATTTATAAATGTCTTGAATCGGTAAGATTCGCCATTCTCGCAGACTTGCTTAATTTTTTTCATTTGCAAAAAAATCGCTATATCAATTCTCAGATTAATTTCCCCTAACTACCAATTACTTAGAAGATTTTTCCAAATCCTGAATGGCAAATTTTTGAGTCATAGCGACATTATTTAAATAGACGGATCATTTGTTCTAATGTCCCGTTAACAAGAGTGTAAGGAGAACTTTCAAGAAAGAACTTATTATGAAAATGAATTGGGAAAAATAAACCATTTAATATCGACGATTATACTCGGGAAGAAGTTTGACTGGCTAAATATTGTTTAATGGTAAAACAAAAATTCTTAAAAACTTAGTAGCGTTCAGATTGATTTTTATTTCAATTAATAATGAATCGAATAAAACCATAAAAATTTAATTCGGGATAAAATTAGTTCTTTCAATAATCCCTTGTAGTTTCATTTCAAAATCTGTAAAACTTTCAAACCAGTACCGTTTATAGGTCTCCAGGACATTTTTAAGTCCATCTCTAGTTTTAAGTAGCAATCTTACATTTATTATAATTTCATTCCTATAGAAAAAATATTTTGTCGATTTTTGACCATTAGTTTCTACTTCAAATATTTTTGAGTATCCATCAATTTTTCTATATCCATCAGCATACTCAGTTCCTTTTGGATCTACAAATAAAATTGTGTAATTATTTCCTTTTTTTAACCAAAAAATAAAATCAGGTTTAAATTTTTCTATCTTATTGGTTTTGGGTTGATAATACGGAATATATACTTCATCAAGTGTTTCATCTATTTTTGAAAAAAACCACCAATCAAAATTTTTAAAGATATTGTTTTCCTGTTGTAAATAATTTTCCAGTTCTTCTATAAATTGTTTTTCGCTTCTGGTTTTTATAATGTGTTTTAAATACTGTTCCTTATCATCTTCACTCATAATTACGGGAAGATAGTAATGATTGAGCAAATATTTTACTTTTACTTTTTCACTATTGTATTCAACAGTTTCCTCACTGACATAATTTTTCGTTATATGTTCTATTTCTTTTACATATTCTGTAGCTTTTTGTGGTTCACGCTGAATTTTTTCAGTGATTCTCTGTATCTCTTTATCCTTATTCTTATAATTCAATACCTTTTTTATTTTTTCTTCAAATTTTTCTCTTTGAGGCTCGGTTAGTTTTATTTGCTTAAAATGAATAATTTCGTTTTCGAGTTTTTTAAATTCTTTAAACTCTTTTGTTCGTATTGAAAAATGCTTAAAAATGTTTTTAATTAAAATCTCTGGTTTATTTAGTGTAGCAACATTACCAACTATTTTGTAGTAGTCCTGGTTTTGATGAAAACTTTCTTTTAATATGTTAAGTAATTTTGGTTCACAATCAAATTTTACAAGTGCTATTTTTTCACCGATATAATTAAAATAATTCTTAACTAACGCATGATCCATTTTAGAGATTTCAAATTTTACTGATTTCTCATCTGCTAAAATCTTTTCGCTTTCTCTATAGATTGGTATCAATAAAATTTTATCTACTACATCAGGATTAACTTGAAATAAATCCCCTATAAGTTCTTCCTGTTTTTCCTGTTTTAGGGTTTCAATAACTTCTTTTAAGTTTTCTGACTTTGTGCCATACACAAACAACGTTTCGATAGGCTTTACATAATCTTTAATATTATCAAATTCTTCTTTTGGTATTTCACTATTGTTATATAAAAACTGCAATCTTTTTCTTTTATCTGGCAATGGTTCAATTCTTACCCCACGACCTATGGATTGTAAAACAAATTTTCTTGCATCAGTGCCTTTTCCAATATTTATGTAAAGAATTACATTTGGCCTATTACTATCCCATCCCTCATAAAATGCACGAGAACCCATTAAAATATTAATATCAGAATCATCTTTACTAATGTTTTTGAAAATGCTTTCATTGTCAAATTTTTCTATAATTTCATAACCAGAAAGTTTATTTTTTAGCCATTCGGAAATATCTCCTATCTTAATAAGAGCAAAAGGTTTATCGCTTGTGGTAAGTTTAAATATAATTTCCTGCCTATTGCCAGGTATTTTTAAAACCTCGATTTTCCCTGCACTTTCGGCATTAAAAACATTTTTTAATATATCATTAAAGGTAATGTTTTGAATGTCTGTTTCAATAACATCAATTGTTTCATTTTCAAACTCAAATTTACCCTTTAAATCATCTAATAGTTCTTGTTTTGCAAGGGATAATAAATTTTCATCCTGTTTTTGTTGAGCCACCTTCTCAATCTCTTTAAAAAACAGGTAAAGATCTGAATCCTCCGTATTGATAGAATTTACCAGTGTTAAAATTAAAGGATTGTGATAATATTTTCTTACATTATTTTTATTTTGCTTAATATATGTCTTTAAAAGTAAAGTTTTAAGAATGATTTTTTGTTTTTCCTGTTCGTTAAAATCCTCTTTTTGTCCTAATTGCGATATGTTTGATTGTGATATATAAATATGTTTTCCATATCCGTTTAATACAAATTGTTCAAGATTGAAATTAAAAACACAGGTAGCAAAATCTATCGGGTCTGTAAAGGTAGCAGAAAAGTTAAAAAGAAAGCCATTGCGTGATAAAATGGAATAATAGTGCTGTCTTTTGCTATCTTCTTTATCTCCTTTATGGGCTTCGTCGAGTAAAATATACCATTTGCCGTTGCTTTCGTAATTTTTAAAATTGATAATTTTATCTTTTTGTTCATCGTATATTAAATCGCTTCGGTAATAAAAAACATTTATACTATTCCCAAAAGTAAGGCAATTTTCTTTTTTGATTTTATCGTAATCTTTAAGATTATGTAGTTCTACTGTAATTTGCTGATTTGAGGAGTTAAACTCATTTATATGGTTTTTAAATTGTTCTATCAAATCTTCACGATAAGTTAAAAACAGAATATCATTTTCAGGAATTTGCTTTGATTGAATCAGTTTTGCAAGTAGTTCAATAAGCTTAACAATTACAAGGGTTTTTCCACTCCCTGTAGCCATCCAGAAACTCATACGGTTGATAAAACACCAAAAAGGAATTTTATCGTTTTCTACAGGAAAATCCTTATCAAAGTCTTCATATATTTTTAGCTTTTTATTATCGTTTACTTTGATATCAAGATCTTCTGATAAACCATTGCTATGGTAGAGTTCCCAAAATTGCTTTTTATCGCCTTGAAAGTCTACATAAAATTTATACAAAGATTTTGCAGCATTTTTTAATGCCTGTTGTTGGTAATCAAAAAGTTTCTTTTGATTTGAAAACTTTACAAAGTCAAAATCCAGCCATTCCTGTGGCAGATTTTCAGATTGAATGGAATTGACGATATTTTGTAAGTATAGGTTCATAATTTAAAATTTAATTCCTTTAACATTTGAAATGTATCTATACAATGTATATTAAAATATTTACAAACATCGGGAATAAATACTTTTCTTTTTGCTTGCAGATTTGATCTTTCTTCGAAAACATCAAACACCCCAATAATTTCGCCATCATCTTTTACACCAATAAGTATTTTACCTCCATCGGTATTGGCAAAGCTAACAATAGTTTTAGCAAAATCTTTATTGTTTTCTTCTTCGAGTTTAAACTCAAGATGATGACTTTCGCCTTTGCTGATGAGCTCTATAAAATCAACTCTTTCCATATCTACTCTCACCAAATTAAAAGTAAAGTTTAAAAATCTAATAAATAAGTCATTTTTTAATTCACATATTTAATTTTCTATTAATAAACTCCTTAGTTTTATGTGCCAATTCAATTGCATTTCTCGCTTCATCTAAAGTTGGAATATAAAAATCATCTGGATAGCGCAACTCAACAGCATAAAAGGTTAATGTATCAACTTCAAGTTCAAAAAGTATTTTGAATTCTTCATCTATTTTAATGCATTGATTTATCAAAAAGGTTAAATCGTGAGTTCTACTTATTTCTTTTTGATTATAAATTAAAAAAGCTTTTAAATATTTTTCCACAGTTTGTTGACAATGAAAACAAATGGCCGAAGTAACAGGCTCGTTATTATTCAACAAATCTTTTGCAGACTTTAAATCTAATTCTGCTAATTGTATCCATTTTTTCAAATGTTCATTCATATTCTTATGCCTTCTTTAATTGCATAATAGGTTATGTATCCAGTAAAATTTTTCATTTTATCAACAGCATTTTGAGAATGGATAATAATATCACATAAAATATTGTATGCTAACATTTTTCTTTTGATGTTTAAAATTATTTTTCTTTTTTGAGCAATATCTATTTCTTTATCAACAATTACATAAAAATCCCAGTCACTATCTTTTTTTTCTTCTCCGCGAATATGAGAACCAAAAAGAATAATTTTACTTACTATATAGTTTTCTTTTTTTAGTTCTTCGGTAATCGTTTTTTTTGCTATGTTTAGAATTTTATCCTTTTCCATATCTACTCCCACCATATTAACGGTTTAATTAACTTATAATCTAAATCTTTTGTATTTATAATCATTCCATCTTCAAACTCTACCTTGTCTTCATAAATCTTTTTAATCCATTTGCCTGTGAGATTAGACAAGGTTTCGGCTATGTCTATCCCCCCTTTCATTCCCCCCTTACTAAGGGGGGAAACAGGGGGGATATTTCCCTCCTTACTAAGGGGGGATACAGGGGGGATAATCTTATCCAAATTCACCTTAACCTTATTATTCTCATAATCTATTTCTAATGCTCTGAGCATCTTCTCATCTTTCATAAATACATACTGTTCATACGGGGATTTATCACCCACAATAAATAAATCATGATTTTCATAAACTGTATTTGCCAATGTCTCTTCGTATTGTTCAAGTTCGTAGTATTTGAAAAACAAACTCACTCCCTCATTGTTCTCTGGTTTGCCATTTTTCCAATTAAAAGAGTAAGCAATCTTTTTAAGTCGTGGGATAATTACTTTATAAAAATAATCCCCCATTTCTGTAAGAATAAATTTTCTTTTACCTCCGTCTTCTTTGTTAAATTTCAAAATTGCATGAGCTGTTGTACCTGAACCAGCAAAAAAATCCACAACTAAACTATTTTCTGATGTTCCTATTTGAATTAAGTGTTTTATTAAATCTGATGGTTTGGGATATTCAAATAGTCTTTTTCCAAAAAAGTTTTCAATTTCGGAATTTCCAATTTCATTATAAAAGTCTAAAATTAATGTGTCATACGGATTCATTCGTTCCCTTGGCTTTCCTTCGTTATCAACCAGCTCATATTCCTTATAATAGACTTTCCAATTATCATTTTTGTCTTTTCTGAATACTATAAAATCATTTTCAATACCCCATAAAACTTTTGATTTTGACCATCTAAAAATCCATCTTTTATCATTTGGATCTTGTCCAGGATATATAGTTATATTTTCTGGTGCTTCTATTTTTTTAAAAGATTGACCATCAAATACTTCTATAATTTCACCTTTTTTAATATTAATGGGATAATCTAAAGATTCAGAGTATTGAATACTTCCTCTATCCAATTGATTTAAATCAAAATATCCTCTTATCTCAAAATATGAATCTTTGTATTTCAATCTTTTAGTATCAGCGGTTTTTTTGTTAATAATTACATTTTCTTGGTTCTTAGCATATAGCAAAACATAGTCGTGAGCGTTTGCAATATGTTTTATATCTTGCCTCGGTGCAATTCCACTTTTTCTTATAAAATTTGCCATATAATTGTCTTCGCCAAAGATAAAATTCAATAAAAGTTGTAACCGTGACACCGAATTTACCTTTATTTCTTTTTTTATTGTGTCTCCGATACTAACAAAAATATTTCCTTTTGAATTTATCATTTCTTTTGCTAAATACAATCTGTTTTCCATCATTGTAAGCCAAGACGAATATTGAAACTTATCAGCATAAACAAATTCATCACTTCCAGTGTTATATGGTGGATCTATATAAATTGTCTGCACTTTTTCTTTAAATTTTGGTAAAATGGTATTCAAAGCCTGATAGTTTTCACTTTTAATAAGCCAGTCATCAAGAGCTTGGTCTAAATTGTCGAATTGTGAAAGGATTTCCAGTTCTAAGTCTTTAAAGTATTTGGTATCGATTGGGAGATGACGAAATTGTTGTTTTATCCCCCCTTTCATTCCCCCCTTATTAAGGGGGGACAAAGGGGGGATCTCATCAATCTTCTTACAAACCTCATCAAAGTTTTCGAAAACATCTTTATTTTTAAACCTGATAACCCTTAATCCGTAACTTTCTAAAATTCGTGTTCTTTCTTCATCATAAGCTTTGCCTTCTTCAGTATAATGTTGTTCACCATCAATTTCAATAACTAGTTTTAATTTTGCACAGTAAAAATCTACAATAAAATGATGTATAGGTCTTTGCCTTAGAACAGGATACTTAAATTTTCTTAAAAATCCATTCCAAAGCTTTTTCTCTGCGTCGGTCAAGTTTTTTCGAAGTTGTCGTGCAGCTTCAACCAATTTAGGATTATATGGTAAATGATATCCAGTTGTAATTAATCCATCTTTATGTAACTCATCTTTAAATAAAATATTACTATTGTAAATTTCCCACTCCTTCTCTTCAATATTTTCAAAAATTTCTTCAGGGGTAAAATTCTCATCCACAATTCCCAATTCTTTCCATTCTTTTATTTGTTCTTCAATTCCTACATGTGTAAAAATCTTTTCTACTAATTCTAAATTATTCAATCTATCCAGTGTAACCACATAGTTTGAATTCTTTACAAACTTCGGCTTATTCCATATCTTTACAAGTTCATCTTCAAACTGTGAGATAAAATCAATTATCTTAAATGCAATATCTTTTAAAATTTGCAATTCGTTAACTCTGTCTGCTGTCCACTCTTTTGCTCCATCCCAGAAATACTGATAACTCCAGAGTTTGAATTGTTCTTGCAAAAAGGCTTTTGCATTTTTGTTAATAAAAAAGTCAACTTCACTTTGTTTTTCAAAAACTCTAAAAGCTCTTTCTAACTGTTCTTCTGTAATACTTATACCTTGTTTTTTTAGAGACTTTAGTATATCGTCAACTTTTGTTACTCTACCTTTTTCAGAATAAATGACATTCAGAACTATAGTTTTATCTTCTTTAACTTCTTTTAGTTCATAAATCAGTCTTCGTTTTTCATTGGCTTTTTTGTGTTCAAGGTTAGAAACATCGAAGAAGAATTTTATCCCCCCTTTCATTCCCCCCTTATTAAGGGGGGAATCAGGGGGGATATCTATCTCAAGGCTTCTAAAAATCCTATCGGTTTTTACATAATACAGCATCTGCGTTTTCCAGAAGAGAATGACATCTTTTTCATCTGTATAAACTTTTTCATAGATGTTGTTATGAAAAGGCGTTGAGTTAAAATAAATGGAACCACTTTCGGTAAAGTATCTATTAAAAAAGGAATAGAGTTTATCAAAAAGCTCGTCTCTGAAGTCTGGATATTTCTTTAGTGCTTTTTCAATATCCTGTTTTAAAAGTTCTTCAATCTTGCGGTAATAATTAGATTTAATTTTCATCAAATTAACGAAACCGCCCGTGCCTTCAATTTTTGCACCGATAAATACATCCTGCAATGCTTTAAAGAATTTTTGTTCTTTGGTCATTTTCAACCTCTAACTAAAAATTATCTTTCATCAAATAAATAAATTGTTTTTTAGAATTTTGTGTCATATGGTTTCATTCAAATATATCTGAAATTATAAATTTATTTATACCTGCTGAATAAAATATTTCAATAATTACTCTCATTTCATATGATAAATTATAAAAATTAAACCATAAATTTTACAATCCTGATAAAATAATTGTATACTAAGTACTATTTCCTTAAACCCTCGAATCTCCTTCACTACCTTTAAAATCATTTCTACAAGTATAACTAAAAATACTTCTCATATTATCAGCCAATTCCTGAGGTAAATTCCAAAAAAAGGTTATGAGAAAAAAGTGTTGAAAGTATGATGATGGAATAATTTCTGAAAGTTAATGGTTTGAATATTCTATCCAACTGGGTAATTGATAAGAATTAACATGGGACAAAAGAAACTACAACAAATTTATCATCAATAAATGCAAAGAAGATATGTAGATACGCAAAAAGAAGAAAAACTATGAATCTCATTCACACATGTTTTGACATCTTAACATCTATATAGGCAAGGAAAAAATTAATGGTTATAATATAAATTGTCATTCTACTCAATTCATCAAATAAATTCCCGGATATCTTTATGGTGCAAATTCATTTAAGAGATTAATTAAATTCTGTTCTGAAGATTCATAATGTATGGGTTATAACCAATTCGTTAATGAGTTGTTAAATACTTCATTAGAACTTAGCAGAAAAACCGTTATTCATACAATTGTGTGGAACATCAATTGAATTA
>FWPU01000765.1_pt1 | contig 100233 bp, 89 predicted proteins | sample 2228361 | NCBI WGS metagenome assembly FWPU01 (sample SAMEA103939777, study PRJEB20133) | metagenome | reverse complement strand
CTGCCATACCACGAATCACACCCTGCGCCCGACGCTGCTTCAACACCACCGGCTTCACACCCAGATACCTCGTTAGAATACTTATAACCCGCGCTGCCGGCAAAGTGCTTAAAACCATCTCCCGATAAGCCGGCTGGTCACGCAATGACCCACGCCTTAAAAATCGCTTCACCCGAATAACATAATCCTTATCCCCCAATATTAACCGACCCTGAACTTTCTTAAACGGACTCACCACCCCACGCCGTAAACCATCACGCACATACTCCCGATACCCACCAATACCACCAGCCATTGATAAAATCAAATCATAATTGACATATTTGACTCTCTTTGCCTCACTAAGATAACCAGGCAAACTACTCCAACCATATAACCGAACATAATCCCAACGCTCTCGAAAACCCTTACCAGCCAAACCACGCACCCGAACACAATTGAGATGCAAATACCGGGATACCTCCAATAAATAATTGTCCACATCCACCAAAAAAGCCTGATACCGCCCCTGATATAAATTACCACACCGCTTATGACACCAATTATACCACCCCGTATAGGAAATATTCAACAACAAAAACTGTTGGCGATCCTGATCGCTTTCATAGATTGACCGCCGCTCCACACCCCGACAGGTCAAATGATAAAATGCCCCAGGAAACTGAATCCGTAGTGGCCGCGCCATAACACCATTATACCTATTGTCTAAACACTGTTAATATCAATGTAGAATGTAGAGATTTGACCCCATTCGTCCTATTTTGAGTCAATTGTGCTAACAATCATTGCACTATCTGTCAGGGCTTTGTCTAATGTCTAATTTTACCATTTTTATTTATTATATTGCCTTAATGACAGGACTTACCGCTTCAAATAACGGTCGCGTGTGCTGTTCTGATTATAATTTCATATATATCTCTATCAAGATAGTTTATATACATTGTAACTAAAAGATGAAGAAAAATTATATTTTTAAGTAGAATTCGAAAATTGTACATTCTTTAAATCAATTCATTAGTGACTATTTTGAGTCTAATTTATTTTGTTCATAGAAACTCATCATTAAGTCAAAAAGAATAAGTATTATCAATTCTATTTCTTTAAAATCATATTCTTCTCTCCATTTGCTATTATTTCTCTTATCTTCATCAACAAATTCGATGCTATTATGTTTGACTTCAAAAGTGCCGTGAGCCAAAGAATTCCTAATATGGCGGGTTATACTATTTGAAGCTGTAAAAAATTCACATACTTTATGTTCATTAGAATTGCATTTTAGTTTTTCTCTTATCTTTTGCAATGCTCCTTCCCTAGGATATACTAAACATACATAAAGAGAACTAAATAAGATCGATAAATTCACAGCGTATATTGTATAATTATCAGACCATAATTTTACTGTCTCTCTTAATCTCTCAAATGTTCCCATACTAACAGCAATATTATTAAATTGCTGTTTAAAGTCTTCTATTTCAAATTCTTTTGAATCAAGTTTATAATTTAAAGATTCGTGCCAATATTTATCTAAATCAAATTTGTTAATATCATTACCAGATAAAAGTTCTCTAATTCGTAATTTATACCAGGGAAGTTTCATATGATTTCATTAAAATACCACACAATATTACCAGCATAAAAGAAGTTGCGTCGATGACGGAATTTGAGTGAATGCTGTAGGGCACGAGCCTTTTATGCTGAGTTATACGCTGTTGGCCGTCAATCATCACAGATTAATCTTGCGCAAATCAGTATCGTTTATTAACACTTGAAAATTTTTTTCTCTTGCCTCTTTTTGGAGAAGTCGTAAAACATCAATTTGAGATTTCCTCAACCTATTGATTGAAAAGCTTTGGTCTGTTGTAAGTTTTAATATCGGTACAGGAGTGTACTCAGTAGCTCCTAATTTTACTTCTTTTAAATTCGCGAATAAAATCATTTTTATCAAACCATCTTTAATATCTTCTAATGACGGAATTGCGCTTCGCTTACTGTGTTTACCCTCAATTAAATAGATATTCTCTTTCTCAATGTCAACCTCATCACAAGTAAAGAAATAATACCCTCCCAAGTAATTTTTAATTGTAAGACTTGCCTTAATGCCGGATAACCTTTCTTTGGGTTGAATGGTTTTAGATTCCCTATCTTGGGCTCTTTTAGCTAACTCTCTTGAAAGCGTCATAAAAACCTCCTTCCCCTTGAGTAATTCATCAATTCTTTTTCTCGCTGACTCTTCTGAATGCATTTCGACATCAAGCATCGCTGAAATTTCCCTGTACGCGCCCAAAGCGCGCTGCGCAATTTCACCAACTTTCTCAACCTGCGCAAGATTCCAATGTAAAGCATCAGACTGATAAGACAAGATATCATTTAGTTCTTCTTCAATATATCGAATATCAAATCTTTGATTTGTTATTTTATACCTGTATCTTAAACTTCGTTCTGCAGTTTTATAAAAACAAATAATCACATAAACCCCCAATAAACTCATTAAAGAAATAGTATCCCACTGCAAAAAATCTCTGTCCCCTTCCTTTCCTTCGTCTTTCAGAATAGGAATTACTGTCACTTTTTTACCTTGAAAACTTAAAGTGTCATAAACTCGTGCATACGGATACGATCTTGTCCTCTTTGGAGAAACCCACCAGCTTAAGGCAATTTGTTTGTTACCCTGAATATCTAAAATAAATGAGGCTTCCTTATCAAAAGCAGAATCAAGATTGGATACATTATATTGGTTCATTGAACGACATAAAAATGGCTTATATTTTATACCTGTTATTTTAGCTGACACATCCATATTTGACACCTTCCCTTATTATTACTTCAAAGGTATCGCTTTGTTGCTCAATAGACAATTGCCCCTCAAATCCTAATTTTTTCTTAATTATGGGAATTAGAGATTTTTTGATTTCTATTCCAATGCTGTTTCTTCCGAATTGTCTTGCTACCTTCATAGTTGTTCCACTTCCTACAAATGGGTCTAAAACTGTTTCTCCTTTGTATGAAAATAATTTTATGATTCTATAAGGTAATTCTTCAGGAAAAGCAGCAATCTCTTTTTCTAATGGAGAGCCCGGCAAAACATTAACCATCTCCCAGAGTGTCATATACCATTTATTGTCGGTAAATTCTTTGATATCTATTTTTGATGCTTCCCTAATTTCCCTTGGTATTGACCGATAATCAAACTTACCTTTCTGAAATATTAATATACTTTCCAGAAGATTATCAGGATAAAAATACATTGGATAAGGATTCTGTAAAAGAACGCCACTTCTCCTGCTAATTCTTAGATAGCCATCAGGCTTTTTCCAGATAATCCTGTCTCTATACCTAAAACCAGCATTCTGGAATATTTTTATGGCATCAGCAACAATAGGATATTTTTCGCCATCAACAAGCATATCATCAATATTCAATACCGCAATTCTGCCATCGTGTAGTACTCTAAATACCTCCCGGGCAACCCTATTCAAAACACCAAGGTACTGGTCATAGTTCTTAAATAACCCCTTATAATCAAAGGGAGCATTAAAATATGGTGGCGATGTTACCATTAGATGAATACTTCCATCAGGAATTTCTTTCATGCTCATACTATTTCCAATTATCAACTTATGATGTGTCATGATATCTCCTTTTCATATTGTGAAATGATTCCAGAAAACTCATCTGTAGACGAAGTATTTCGCTTTTGGTCGCATAAACGAACCTGTTTCGGCTAAACGAATCTGCATTATTCTCTTCTGCCCACTGTTTGAAATCTTAATTATCTCCTTTAACTTTTGATACATAGTATTATATTATTTATTCTTCCCAAATCGTCAATAGCGAATTTATGCCCTTCATTACCCTTAACTACCCTTTATCGCCGCGCATTGCCTTAACTGCTTTGCATTGCCTTACCGCGCCAATGAGATGCTGAAACAAGTTCAGCATGACAGAAAGGGGGTTTTGTGCGATAAATCGCACCGCTACAAGCAGTCACATTTATGCGCCTTTACCCTTCAGCCTTGCTTCAATCTTTGCCCAAGTATCTTTTAAGGGAACAGAGCGATTGAAGATTAAATGGTCAGGAGTTGAATCCGGGTCAACACAGAAATAACCCAGCCGCTCAAACTGAAAGTTCTGGAATGGCTTGGCATTCTTTAATGATGGCTCAAGTTTGCAATTCTTTAAAACTACAAGAGAATCTGGATTGAGATTTGAAAGAAAATCACCGCCCTCATTCGGGTCTGGTTTTTTGAATAAGCGGTCATATAACCTGACCTCAGCATCAAAACAATGTTTTGCTGATACCCAGTGGAGTGTTGCCTTCACCTTTCTTCCATCAGGTGCATCACCGCCGCGAGTACTGGGGTCATAAGTGCAATGGAGTTCTACAATATTTCCGTCTTTATCCTTTACCACATCAACACATTTGATAAAATAGGCATAACGCAATCTCACTTCCCTGCCCGGTGCAAGACGGAAGAATTCTTTTGGTGGGTCTTCGCGAAAATCTTCTTTTTCAATATAGATCACCTTTGAGAATGGAACCTTGCGCGTGCCCATACCCATATCCTCTGGATTGTTTATTGCATCCAGTTCTTCAACCTGATCATCAGGATAATTGTCTATCACGACCTTAAGTGGATTTAAAACCGCCATCACCCTCGGTGCCCTTTTATTCAAATCATCTCTCAGTGCATGCTCAAGCAATGCAATATCAACTACTGTATTGTTCTTTGCTACACCAATTGTATCACAGAAATTCTTGATTGCCTCTGGCGTATAACCCCTTCTGCGCAAGCCTGACAGTGTAGGCATCCTTGGGTCATTCCAGCCATTGACGATTCCCTTTTCCACCAGCATCAGCAGTTTTCGTTTGCTCAATATTGTGTATGTCAATTCAAGCCTGGCAAATTCAATCTGCTGGGGATGGTGAATCTCAAGTTCATCAAGGAACCAGTCATATAAAGGACGGTGGTCTTCAAATTCAAGGGTGCAGATTGAATGCGTAATACCTTCTATTGAATCAGATTGGCCATGTGCCCAGTCATAGGTTGGATAGATACACCATTTATCACCGGTGCGGTGGTGTGTGGCGCGGAGAATGCGATACATTATCGGATCACGCATATTAAGATTGCCGTGTTTCATATCAATCTTTGCGCGCAAAGTCTTTGCACCATCAGGGAATTCACCCTTTCTCATTCGCTCAAAGAGTTCAAGATTTTCTTCAACTGTGCGGTTTCTATGTGGACACTCCTTACCAGGTTCGGTCAATGTTCCGCGCATCTCGCGCACTTCATCAGCACTACAATCGCAGATATAAGCCTTTCCCTTTTTTATCAATTTAATGGCAAATTCATAGAGTTTTTCAAAATAATCTGAGGCATAGTATTCTCTGTCCTGCCAGTCAAAACCGAGCCAGCGAATATCCTGTTTTATGGATTCAACATATTCAATCTCTTCTTTTGTCGGATTTGTATCATCATACCTTAAGTTGCACATGCCGCGGTATTCAGCAGCAACGCCAAAATCAATGCATATCGCCTTGGCATGGCCGATATGAAGATAGCCATTGGGTTCGGGCGGGAATCGGGTATGGACCCGACCACCAAACCTGCCCGTGCGGTTATGCTCATCAATTATTTCGCGGATAAAATCTTTAGGTTTGGGAGCAGTTTCCATTTTGTTATTAACTCCTATTGGTTTTTTGTGCGATAAACCTGCCCTGATGTTAAATCACGGGTCGCACCGCTACAGTTCTTAAAAAACAGATGCACATAAGATCTCTGCCACATCCATCACCTGCACACTGGTGTTCATTGATTTTAAGGTCTCTTCAAACATCTGCAGACAATAAGGACAGGCAACCGCAATAATCTCAGCGCCGGTATCCAGAAGCTGTTTTAACCGCAGATTGACCAGACGCTCGCCATCCTCATACTCACGCCACAAACCCATTGAACCAGCTCCACAGCAGACACTATTCTTTCGGTTAAAGAATGGCACTTCAATGAGTTTCAATTCAGGAATTGATTTCAAAATCTCCCTTGGTTCTTCGTATATTCCACTCTGCCTGCCCAGGGTGCAGGGGTCATGATAGACCACGCTTTTGTTAAATGGTTTTAATGGTTTCAATCTGCCCTGTTGGATCTGCTCACAGAAAATTTGTGTGTAATGATAATTCTGAAACGGGTAGTTTTTCTGGTATTCATTGTTGAAGATTGTAAAGCAATGAGGCGATATTGTCAGGATATTTTTTGGTTTACAGTTTGTCAATGCATTCAGATTGTTTTTGAATAACTGTTGAAATACCTTTTCTGCACCAGCTCTTCTTACAGCTTCACCACAGCAGGACTCATTTTCACTGAACATACCAAAGTCAATACCTGATTTCTGCAGTAATATTGCCACTGATTTTGCGACATTTTTAGCCCGAGGATCATAGGCAGTTATACAGCACACAAACAACAGATAGCTTGTAGCAGCATCAAATCTCTTGACACCGAGGTCTTGTGCCCAATCACCTCTTTTTTCCTGTGGTTCGCCGAGTGGATTGTTATTACTGCCCAATCGCAGGAAAAAACTCTTCAGTTCTTGCGGAAAAGAACCAAAATCGACCATAATCCTGCGTGCTGACCTTAATATATTTGATATATTTACCCGGCGTGGGCATTCATAGAGACAGCTATCACAGCCAACACAGCGAAAAACATCAGAGCATTCACGTGCAATACACTCTTTGTCTTCGCTGGATAGAAGCTGACCGAGCCTTATCAATTCAGGAAACTGATAAGTTGCATAGTTTACTGTCTCTAACATGTTCCAGGGGCAGGCTGACATGCATCTTCCGCATTCATAACATTTTATTATATCTTCTGCACCCTGTTCAAGAAGTAGTTCTTTTATTTCAGGATTGATTTTTATTAAGCTGGACATAAACCTTCCTTTTTTAATTCTAATCCCAATATTTGTCGCGTTTTGATTTACTAAACATAATCAAATTCTCCAGGCTAAAAAGACTGTGTCGCAATCCCTGTAGCGGTCGCATTTACCTGCCCGCCGCTTTGTTTGGCGGGGGCGACAAAAAGCTAAAAATTTGTAACTCAAGGTTTCCTTCAAGAACCAATGGTTCTTTCAGAACAAGTTAGCCTTGATGGTTCAACCCTAAAGGGTTGAGTTACACTAAAGCTAAATCAAACCGCTACAATTCTGTGAAATGTTGAATTATGACACGGCCTCTAAACCCTTATCCTACAATACTTGATGTAAGGGCGGCTGAATTAATCACTTTGCCTGTTTCAATTCAAGTATCTTGCTTTTCAAAACCGGTACCACTTTAAAGAGGTCTTCTACAACTCCATAGTCTGCTTCATTGAAGATCGGGGCATTTGGGTCCTTGTTCACCGCGATTATGGTATCTGAATTTTTCATGCCCGCGATATGTTGAAATGCGCCTGATACGCCGAGTGCAATATAAAGCTTTGGCTTTACTGTCTTGCCTGAAGAACCCACCTGTCTATCTTTTGGTAACCATCCGGCATCCACAACAGGCCTTGTACAACCGATGACACCACCAACTTCCTTTGCAAAATCTTCAATGATAGGAAGATTTGCCTTATCTTTGATGCCTCTACCTACTGAAACAATAATATCAGCCTTTGTAATATCCACTTCACCAACTGCTGATTCAATATACTCAACAAATTTGCGATAATCAGGTTGGGCGGTAATCGGTGTCTCAAGTTTCATTATCTCTGCCGCGAGATTTCCTGTTTCAGCAGGAATACTGCCACTCCGGCACGTAATAAGATACAATTGATTTTCCCTGAGTGACAAACGGGCATTAAGTTTACCATCATACACTGACCGCACAACTTTTAATTTCCCATCAATAACTTGAATATCCACACAATCTGTAGTAAATGGGATATTCAATTGCGTTGCCAGTGAAGGACCGAGATCCATGCCCATTGCAGTGTGGCCGATAAGAACCAAGAATGGATTTTCTCTTTTGATGATATCAACGAGTGCCGTCTGATAAACTTCAGCATTGAAATCAGCGAATACTGGATTGTCCATTACAATAATACGGTTTGCCTGAGATTTTAATTGGTTAACAAGATTGTCAGCATTGCTTGCAAGAATTACTGCAGTACATTGTGAATCTTTTCCAGCAGCAATCTTTCTTCCCAGAGTCAGGAGTTCAAAAGTAATGTCGCGTATAACACCCTGGCGATGTTCAACAAGAATCAGTATTTTACCCATTACTCCTCCTATATGAGTCCTTTTTCTTTTATGATGTTGGACAGTCTCACCGTAACTTCGTCAACAGAGCCAGTAAGTATTTCTGCCCTTTCACCTACCGGTGGAGTGAACAATTCATCAAGTGTAGCATTGACATTGATTTCCTCGGCAATGTCTGATTTTCCCAGAACTTTTATGTCTTTGCTTGCAGCACGACGGATGGCAATGAGTGAAGCGAAACGTGGTGTATTTATACCTGTTTGAACTGTAATCAAGAGTGGCAAGGCGATATCAAGATGTTCTAATAAACCACCTTCAAGTTCACGATACACCTGTGCACGGTTTTCGTTTATTTCAAGTCTTGTTGCCAGTGAGGCATGAGGAATTCCGAGCAATTCAGCAAGTGTCTGACCAACATGGGAATAGGCATCATCAGTTGCCATACAGCCAGTAAGAACCAAATCAAATGGGGTAGTCTTTATTACATTACTCAATATCCTTGCTGTCTTATATCCATCAGCCTCTCCGAATTCTTCGGCTTTGATTCGTATTGCACTATCTGCCCCTTTGGCAAGGGCGATCCTCAGGGTATCCTCAGCATCAGGAAAACCCAGGCTGATTGCGGTCACAGAACCGCCGTGTTTTTCCTTTAGCAAAATTGCCTGTTCCAGGGCATAGGTGTCTGATTCATTCATATCAAATGTGAGACGGTCTTTAACTATATCTTTGCCACTCGGGTCTATCTTTACATCTGCCTCAGCGGTCTGAGGAACCCTTTTGATGCAGACGATGATGTTCAAATGACCTCCTTTCCTTGAAAATCCAAATCACAAACACCAAATAGAATATGAAGTAATACAAACTTCCCAAGATTATCAGGGAATCAGGCAATCAGGATGTGATCATCAGGAAGCCAGGATATTAGAATAAAAATGTGCCCTGAAATCCTGATAGGCTAATAATCTACAACCTGATAATCTGGTATCCTGATATCCATATTCTTTTTATTTAGTCAATTCCCTTGCAATCACAATCTTCTGGATCTCCCGTGTCCCTTCGTATAGTTCAAGTATTTTCGCATCGCGGTACATTCTTTCTACGGTATATTCCTGTGAATACCCATAACCACCGAAAATCTGCACCGCCATCCTTGTTACCTCAACTGCAATATCCGCTGCAAAATACTTTGCCATGGCTGATTCCTTGGAAAATCTGGGTATACCACGGTCTTTACAACTGCCCGCAAAATAGACTAACAACCTTGCGGCTTGAATTTTTGTTGCCATATCTGCGAGCATTGATTGCACCATTTCATGATTGCAAATAGGCACACCAAATGTCTTCCGCTCTTTTGAATATCTAACTGCTTCATCAAGGGCTCCCTGCGCAATACCCACTGCCTGGGCTCCGATGTCCACCCTTGAAACATCAATTGTATTCATGCTGATCTTAAATCCGTCGCCCTCTTTACCCAGCAGATTATCTTTGGGAACGCGGCAGTCCTCAAATGTCAACTCACAGTTGCCCGTTGCTCTGATACCCATTAGTTCCTCATGTTTGCCAACGGCAAACCCAGGTGTGCCTTTTTCTACAATGAACGCGCTTATTCCCTTATGCTTCAATTCCTTGTTCGTATATGCGAAAACTACAAATACACTCGCTTCGGTGCCATTGGTGATAAACCTTTTTGTTCCGTTAAGAACATAGTAATCTCCATCAAGGCGAGCAGTTGTCTCAATTGCGGCAGCATCAGAGCCAGCATTTGGTTCAGTCAAGGCAAATGCTCCGAGCTTGGAGCCATTGCACAAAGGCGGTAGATACTTCATTTTCTGTTCCTCATTGCCGAATTGAAGAATCGGATATGTGGTCAATGAATTATTTACCGCAACGATGACTCCGGTGGAGGCACACACCCTGGAAATCTCCTCAATGGCTATTGCCAGCGAAACAAAATCAAAACCAGCGCCTCCGTATTTTTCTGGCACAACAATTCCCAGAAGACCAAGATTTGCCATCTTCTTAATGCTCTTCCAGGGAAATTCCCGGGATTTATCTATTTCAGACGCCAAGGGTGCGAGCTCGGCATCAGCGAACTTGCGCACCTGGTCCTGTAGCATCTTTTGGTCAGGTGTCAAATCAAAGTTCATAGAACCTCCTCTTTTTCTTTCATAAATACAAATGCAAACAGCTGGGTATCACTTCCCCAGTATCTGTCTGGCGATCACAATCTTTTGGATTTCGCTCGTTCCTTCGCCGATCTCCATCAATTTTTCATCGCGCAAAAATCGCTCAACAGGATACTGATCTGTTATTCCTGCCAGCCCATGAATATCTATTGCCATACTCGTCGCCTTCATACCGACAGTGGATGCATAATACTTTGCCATGGCTGACTCTTTCAAAAAAGGCTGACCTACATCCTTTAACTGCGCTGATTGGTAAACCAGTAGTCTTGCTGCTTCAATCTCGGTCGCCATCTCCGCAATCATTGATTGAATGGATTGGTTCTTTGCAAGACCTTTTTCCTGAACATATTTGACCGAGGCTTCAAGTGCACCCTGTGCAATCCCCAGGGCAAGTGCACCGATGGAAATCCGACCACCATCAAGTGTTTCCATAAATATCTTGAAACCATCACCTTCTTTGCCAAGAAGATTTTCTTTGGGTATTGTACAATCTTCAAATATGAGCTCTGAGGTAATAGAACCACGCAAACCCAACTTATCTTCTTCTTTACCTGGAGTGAAGCCAGGTGTTCCTTTTTCAACCACAAATGCGGAAATACCCTTATACCCGAGTGCCGGGTCTTTTGTGGCAGTGCATATGATGACATCGGCAACATGGCCTGAGGTAATGAATCGCTTTGCTCCATTAATAACATACTTATCACCAACAAGTCTAAATCTTGTCTGGGTGCCGGCTGCATCGCTACCCGCATTCGGCTCAGTAAGACCAAATGCCCCAATCTTCTCTCCACGTGCCAGAGGAATGAGCCACTTTTTTTTCTGTTCTTCTGAACCAGCATAATATATGGGGAAAACACCAAGTGATGAATGTGCAGCAAGGAATATACCAGTAGAACCGCAGACCCTGCCAATCTCCTCAACCGCGATTGCATACGACAATACATCAAGCCCTGCACCACCATATTCTTCAGGGATATAGATTGCAAGCAGTTTCAATTCTGCCAGCCGTTTGACCAGATCCCAGGGAAACTCACCTTTTTTGTCAATCTCTTTTGCCCTTAGTGCGACTTCATTATCTGCAAAACCTTTGACTTTTTTTCTAAAATTTTGGTGGGCATCACTTAAAATCATCATACCTCCTTTGTCACAATAGCTGCCGAGCAATATCGGTTTTCAAAAAACCATGGACATTGGCAATATTCTGCAAAGTCTTTGCGTCACGCAAATATCTTTCTACCGGGTAATCCTTTGTATAACCATATCCCCCAAAAACCTGAACCGCTTTCACACCACAATAGAACGCAGTCTCTGTAGCATTAAGTGCTGCTATTTCTGATGCCAGACCAAATTCTTCTTTCAAATCGAATCTGATTGCGGCATCAAACACCAGATTTCTCGCAGCCTCAATTCTTACCTTCATTTCGGCAAGCATTTCCTGAACCATAGCGAACTCACAGATCGCCCTGCCAAACTGTTTTCTCTCTTTAGCATATTTTATCGCGGAATCAAGTGCTGACTCTGCTATCCCCAGACATACCGCTGAAATGCAGGTATTGAAAAGACTCTTGATCTCCTTGACGACTTCGTGGTAAGTGCCAGCATCAACAAGACAGGATTCCTGAGCAATCTCAAGATTTTCAAAATTGAGAATTGCAATTCCGGAAGATCTCAGACCGAGTAAATAGGGTCTGGGCAGGGTTAGTTTATTAGCCGTCTTATCAAAAACAAACAGACCCTTAATGCTTTCCAGATTTAATAATATAAAATCTGCGTATTCTCCGTTCAGGACCATCGTATCTGTAGCACTAATGACGAGTGGTTTTTCACCGGCAATACGATCTTTGTCTGCAGGACAGAGACCATAACTGCCTATTGAACCTGTTGATAGTTTATCAAGATAGGATTTGCCACTCTTACTGCCAAATTTTGTCAGCGGATAAACCAGAAGAGCATTGTTTACTGCAACCACGAACCCTATTGAGCCGCATATCTTGGACAGTTCTTCAATTATGATGCAGAGGCTTGTTGTATTAAAACCAGGACCGCCAAATTCAACTGGAACAATAGGACTTAACAATCCCAGTTCAGTCAGTCTCCTGAAAATTTCTGGCGGAATTCCGATATTGTTCTCAATATCCTGAACAATGGGTGCAATCTCCTGCAGAGTAAATTTCCGCACCTCACCCTGGATAAGTTTTTGTTCGCTGTCTAAATCTATCAAACCCATAAAACTCCTTATCTGGTTAATAAATTGTTAGTACTGCTAAATGCACGACTTTTTTCGGGAATGCTACCGCCCTTGTCAGTTCCATATATATGCTCATAACTGACCAATTTCCACTCAACTCTTGGTGCAGATTTCAACTGCAATATTATATATATTTAGTATTGCAAGTCAACAAATACAAAACCCGAAAAATTGAAAAAAAGATAAGTCAAACCCTGTTAACTCAAAACCAAAATTAGACTCAAAATCATAACTCTTCAACCCTTGACAATCCGCAACTTGTGAATATTCTGTCCGTAGCAAAGGTATAATGTTCCTTCAAGCGTAAGCCTGATGTCCCGATTCCTTTTTAATTTAGAGGGAGTGCAATTATACCTTTTTCTGTTTTTATAATTTATAAGCAGAAGATAACTTTTCCCAAAACCATTTCTCTCCCTTCAAGGGAGAGGATTAAGGTGAGGGTATAGGAGAATAAATAATTTAGGTCTAATGGAGATGGATTATGAAAAGTAATATTCTACAAATAACAACGAACACTGTTCTGTATACCTCGCATCCACCCCTTGACTTTTTAAAACATGAGAATATAATTTTATATAGGAATGAATATGTCTTATCTTATCTTATCTTATCTTATCTTAGAAATCCAGAAGGTTTCTTTTATGCGGAGTTTGTAAGATTTGTTTGAGATTGCTCCGGCTGACATCGGAGCAGAAAAATAAGATGTCAGCACCCTGTATTCTTCTTTCTCTCTAATAAAGGGAGGAAAAGTGAGGATGATGTTCTTTTTGATTATGATTTGTAGCGGTGCGATCCTGACCTGATGTTAAGGGGGTTCATCGCACTGAATGTCTCATCCCTGTTGCAAATGCAGGGAATAAACCCCGTTTAAAAGGTGTAGACTTTCTAACGGGGTAAAATGGAGGAAAAAATGAAAATCAAATTAGCTTTAAGCGTACTTTTAGCAGTTGGTGTGCTATCAAGTTTAGATGCCCAGTCCTACCCGCCTGATGGCTGGCGGGTTAAAATAGCAATTGCCTCAACCTCAGAACAACAGAAATTTGCCGATATGGTGATCAAAGGCGATGACATTCACACATTCTGGATTGATAATCGTGAGGATGATTATCGGGTTTACTACAAAAAATCAACCGATGCCGGGTTCACCTGGTCAACGGATATTGCGATATCTGAGTTTGGTGACATAATACCAGATGCCAAAAGAAGCATCAGTATTACTGGTATAGACAATTATCTTCATGTGGTTTATGCAACAAAAACAGAAACCCCCCATTCTTTGAGATTTTGTCGTTCCACTGATAATGGTGTATCCTGGAGCGGCTATCAGGATATTGCAGTAGTTTATAACCTGCCAGAGCCATCAATCACTGCAGATGATGATTCTATCCGTTTGGTCTTTCGTCAGGGCTCATATATTGTGTCTACAGCCTCTGGGAACCATGGAAATTCCTGGAGTTCGTTGGACATAATTGACGCAGGTGGTCCTTATCCTGAATGCTGTCCAGATATTATCACTATTAATCGTATCCCCCATGTCACATTTGTTAGTAATGAATCTGGACATGGCTACTCTTTCCATGCTAAACATACAGCTGATGGTTGGATAACGCATAATATTTTATCAGGATCCTACCCGACAGTGTACTACTATCCCCATATACTTACTGACCAGCAGGGGTATATTTATGTTGAGTGGGAAGATACTTTGAGAGGTCCTGGTACTGGAAGCATCAAGTGTTCTGCCTCAACCGATTGTGGCGAATCCTGGGACGCAAGTGATTTAGGTGTAAGTGGAAAGGCTGGTGCTGATTTCGTAATTGTAGATAGAAATCGACTTCTTGTAGTTTATGGGGATGCGAATTATATTTATGGCTGCTACGGTAATTACACACCCGGGGAAGGTATTGACTGGGAAAGCCCATTTATCCTTGAGGACATCAGTCCGGTTGAGCCACCAGCGTGCAAACCACACTGTTGCATTGGCAAGGGCGATATTGCAAAGCACCTGATTTATCACATAGGATACAGCAATAACCAGGACCTCGCCTACATGACAAACGATGACCTGTTGCTTTCTGAGACCCCGCAGGCAACTGCCTTCAATTCAGCCGCCCACCTTGTCCGAGACATTTTTTGCAGTGGTCTCCATCTTGTATATCAGTCCCAGGGTCGAGTTCACTATTCCTATTCCAATGATGGTGGCACAACCTGGTCACCGTATCATATAATCGAAGACCCAGCAACCCAACAAAAAGAATATGGTCGCTATCCATCTATTGGATTGAATCCAGGTTTTTTCGTGTGTGATCCTTGTGTTGTTTACATTGATAATGAAAATCAGGTTAAGTATCGATATCGGGACCTTGGCGGTGAATGGCAGGGATTTACGATTCTGCCGTATTTTGGTCTTGAGCCCGGGCCGCCGGCACTTACGACCTATGGCGGCGAGGTATTTGTCGCTTTCTCGGTAATGACCTGGGTTGGTCGCGATGACTTCGTCAGCGCTGTGCTTTTTTATCAGTTTTCTTCCACTGCGAGCGAACCACCCGAGCCGGTTATTCCTGACCAAGCAAACGATGGTCGGCTTTACGGCAGTATGGTCTGCATCACTGTTGACGGTAATGGCAACCCACATGTTGCCTGGAGCAAGAAATTGTCACCTGATGGTCCTGAGGACATATTTTATCGCTGGCGGGATGGAGAAAACTGGCAGGATATAGAAAATATCTCTGTTCAAGGCGACGCAGCTTCGATATTCCCTCATCTTGACAATTATGGCAACCAGCTTGCCGTGGCCTGGAAATATGATGGCGATTATGAAATCTGGCGCCGTATAAAGGATATTTCTACGAATGAATGGGGAGACAAAGAGTACTACAGCCAGCAATATGCGACCTGTGCATACCCGGTCAATACCGGGATTGATTTCTCGGTTTGGTGCGAAACCCCGGTATCTCAATCCGATATTCGCTATCGCAGTGATACCTATGGCTGGGGTTGGGTGAGTCAGGCTCCGGAAAACGAGTACTTTTGCCATAGCCAGTTGCAAAGAGACTGGTCCCCCTGGAATCTCTACACAATCTTCACCAGAGGCGACGAAATACCATATCGCATTGTCTGCGTGCATCAGCAATTTGGTGATGAGTGGGGTGAATCGCCATTATACTGTGTTGCAACCGGTAAAGAACCGGCCTCGCCATTTTGTTTGCAGCGCGACCGGGCGATCGAATACAGCAGTTGTGCGGTGGACTATGCAGACAACGAGTTGGTTTATGGCCTCTGCTTTCTTGATGCCCGGTTTCCTTTTCACAAGGTCAAAGGCACGGTTTATTTTGAGGGTGGAACTGCTAAAACCCATGAGATTTGGGTAAACAGCAAGAAACAGGCGTTGATAGTCGCCAAGCATGGTCAAGCCACTGATTTTGAGATATTGATTCCCCGTGAGGAATATCAGTCCGCGCCCCGGGTTTTGCTTTCGCTCAAAAATCCGGCTAACGATGGGGTTTATCTGTCCGAACTCAAGGTGTTCCGTTCGCTTGATGGCAGGTCGGGCGGTGGTCCTCAATCCGCAGGCAGTAGGGTATCAGGCACTCAGAACAATCTGTCCGTGACGCCAAATCCGTTCCGAGAGAAGACCGCTATTAAATTTACAATGCAGGATACCCGATGCACGATGTTGAGAATCTATGATGTATCCGGCAGACTCATAAAATCTTTTGACCCGCTATCCAAGGTCGGGCAGCATAATTCCAAATTGTATTGGGGCGGTCGCGACGATAAGAACCAGCAATTGCCCGGTGGCATTTACTTTGTCGAGCTGAAATCGAACAATGAAGCAATCACCAAAAAGGTAATTATGCTGAAATAACAGGAGTATCAGGGTAGGGCTTTGCCCTCCCCTGATACTGGAAAGGAGTCAACTATGAAGAATTGGCCCGGGGATCGGAGGTAGGTTAGGATGAATATCAGAAAAGGTTGTTTTTCGGGTGAGCAACACATACAGGACACGCAGGAGTTTATTGGCAGTAGCGATGACAGCCTTTTTATGTTTCATCCCCTGTTTTCTTTTCCGTTCGTAGTAGATGCGAAGCATATTAGTATAGAAAATAGCACCGATTGTCATCTGCCAGAGTATTCGTCGCAGATGGCGATTACCTCGTTTAGAGATTTGGTATTGACCTTTGAATTTTCCGGATTCTTGAATGATTGGGTCAATTCCTATGTTAGCGATGATTTTTTATGAGAGGGTATGTTATCAAGGTTTGGCATTTCGAGGATGAAACTGGCGGCGGACAATTCGCCAATGCCTGGAACCGAAGTGATAATATTCATCGGTTCTTGATGTTGGGTACGGACCTTTTCAATAAATTTGGGTTTGATGGTAGCCAATTCTTCTTCCAGGCTGAAGAGTCTTTTGATGCAAGTTTTCAGAATTTCCTCTCGGTTTTCGTCATCGATGCTGATGGTATGATGGGCGAGTGCGATGATTTCCTGGGCTGTAATTTTTACTTTTCGGCCTTTGCCTTTGGAGATTTCTTTAATGATTTCGGCGACTTTTTCTTGTCCCAGTTCTCGGGCAATTCTTGCCGAGGGGGCCTGCAGGAGGAATTCAAGCATGGTTTTAGTGAGGATGTTATATCTGGTCAGTTCGTTAAAGATGTTGAAGGTGATTTGTTTAATGCGGTTTTTGAGTTTAGCGATTTCCTGGGTGATTATTTCGTATTCTCGGCTGAGGAGTTTAGTGGAGTCTGTGGTGGTGTAATTTTTGATTTGGTTGGGGTTTTTGAGGAGGAAGGCAGCGATAGTTTTTGCCGAGATTTTGTCGGTAGTGGTTTTTCTCAGGGTACGGCCTTTTTTGAAGTTTTTGATGAGCAATGGGTTGAGGGGTGTGATATTATAGCCTTGGTAGGTGAGGAAGTTAAGGATGTTAATGTGGTAGCTGCCGGTGGATTCAATACCGACGGCGAGGTCTTGCGGGTTGCCGATGGTTTGCAGGTATTCCAGGATTTTGTTAAAATCTTCTTTGGTTTGGGAGAATCTTTTCTGGTTAATGATTTTTTCCTCTGTGTCAAGGGCACAGAGGTCCAGGGTATTGAGGGATGCATCTATGCCAATAAAATATTTATATTGAGGCATGGTGTAACCTCCTTTTTTGCCTTAGGTGGATTAAAAAGCGGAAACAGGGTGCTTTCTCTTTCATCCTCCAAGGTGATCCGGGATCTAAGTCCCAACCAACCTATTGGAAATGGAGAAAGCAGGGGACACACTCCTTGTCGGGCTCTTTGCCCAGGAATTATGTCGTCCCCCTGTTTCCAATTTTTAAGCTCCATTAGTTCTTTAATCATATCCGAATTATACCCAAATTCAACATAGGAGGAACAATGAAAAACTTGCCGTTGGCATTGCTCTGGATATCATTAGCAGGTGGAATCTCCTTTCGCAGGGTCGCCGAGTTTCCGACCAGCCGCTATTCGGGGAGTCTTGGTTTTGATTCTGACCAAGATGGCCATCAAGAGTTGATTTTTCCAAGAAGGGATCCGCCTAATTCAATACAATTCTGGGAGCATATTGGCTATGACAAATACTTCCTCGAAGATTCCGCCACCGCCCCTCGATGGATAGGAAGCATATCTGACATCGGTTTTCTGGATGCGGATTCACTTGTGGATATGGTGGGGACTCACAACGGTACGAAACGACTATATATATATGAATCACCCACGCAACATTCTCATCCGACCGATGTTGTGTGGCAGGATAGTATATTCTATAATATCACTCGCGGAAAAATCACGGATCTTGACCAGGATGGAGCAAATGAGGTCTTGTTTTATTATGGTTACCTCGATCAACCACCTTGGCACCACACCTGTGTTTACGAATGTACGGGCGACAATGAATATACCCTGGTCTGGATGGATACGATTCATAACGCAGCTTATTTTATCTACGGCGATTTTGACCAGGACGGAAAATTGGAATTCATCTCGGGTAGAGATGGTCGTGTCTATGTCTGGGAATGCGTCGGTGACAATGATTATCAGTTCATCTTCGAGGATACCCTTCCCCGGTCAGGAAATTATGATGTATTTTGTGGCCATGACATGGACGGCAATGGCAGACCTGAATTTCTGTTTACTGCAACCTATCCTTTTTTCTGCAGGGTTTACCTTTATTGTTATGAAGCGATTAGAGATAACTGCTATGATTATTTTCTAATTGATTCGATAATTAATTTACCGCTTCTGGCACAGTATCAAGGCAGATCTGTGTGTGGAGACATTGATGCTGATGGGATTGAAGAAATTATCTGGTCCAGTGAAAATCAATGGCACATTTACAAGGCGTTCGGCGTGCATGATTTTCAGCGGATTTACAGCTGTACCTGGAGCAACGTTAGAGAAATAACCAGAATGCACTGTTATGATTTGAACGGAAATGGTTATCCTGAGGTCATTGAGGCGTGGATAGATGATGGCTATATAGCTCCAGAAGGGACCACCCTCTGGGAGATCGAGGGGGTACGTTTACATCGTCCCAATGGTGGTGAGGTTTTGTGCCCTGGACAGCAATACCTGATCACCTGGGAGAAATTCGACCCACCAGGTGCAGATTCATTTGCTCTGTTTTATTCGCTTGACAACGGCTTCAATTATGACACGATAGTTATGGTTTTAGACAGGAATGACACATCGTATTTATGGACGGTGCCGAATACGTTTTCTGATTCCTGCATAGTCATGATCTGGGCTTATGGACCGCCCAGACCGGGCGAGCAAGAACCGCGTGGCACAGCCTGGGATTTTTCGGACAGCGTATTTTCTATCAGTAATGTGGGAATTAAAACTGATATGAAATGTCAGATAGGAAATGTGGGTTTGCGGATACTCCAAAACCCGCTGTTCAGTGATAATCTAAAGATTCAATATGCTATACCAAAACATTCAAAGGTTAAGCTTGTCATTTACAATGTCCTGGGTCAGGTAGAAGAGGTATTGGTTGATGGCGAAAAGAGTATGGGTCTTTATGTAGCAGAACCCAAAAAATCCCTGCCCGCTGGTGTTCATTTTGTAAAATTGATTACGGATAAAAAGACAATTACAGAGAAATGTGTTATTTTGAAATAGAAGGCATTAAGTTCCAAAACCCCACTCCGCCATACAGTATGGCACACTGGCGGACTGGGATTCAACATTTCATTCCTAACCACATTCCGTCATTCCGGTAATTCTCGGAATGACGGAATGAAGAAAGAGCAAAAATCGTATTTGTTCAATCTTTAGTGAAGTTGCTTAGCAATACAATTTATCGCACATATACATTCTGCAATATCATAATTTGTACGATAAATCGTGCCGATACACTCCTTCAGCTCGCTTTTTTCATTTATCAGGTTGCTTTTGTTTTGGACTTCTGATTTATGATTCCCTTGGATACCTCTTTTGCGAACACAATGTTGTGTGTATGCCTTCGCATTGTAAACTTGACACCTCTGAGATTATAACTATAATGCAGTGAGGTGAGCAAATGGACAAAGCGGATAGAACGTTGGATGCACGGGGACTATCGTGTCCCATGCCCATAGTAAAACTTTCTCAAGCAATGAAGGAAATGAATACAGGAGAGGTCATAGAAGTACTTGCCTCAGACCCCTCTTTTGTGCCTGATGTTGAATCATGGTGCAGAAAAACCGAACAAACGCTGATTGAGATAAAAGAATCTGCTGAGGCAATAAAAGCATATATTCGTAAAAATAAATAAGGGAGCATGAATGGCTGAACAGGAAAGAGTATCCATCGTGGTTTTCAGTGGCGACCTTGATAAATGCCTTGCGGCATTTATCATTGCAACTGGCGCAGCTGCATCAGGCATGCAGGTTGATATGTTTTTCACATTCTGGGGTTTGAGTGCTCTGAGAAAAAAGAATGCGCAGGTTAAGGGTAAATCATTTATGGAAAAGATGTTTGGAATGATGCTGCCCAAAGGTGCGGATGGCCTTGCACTTTCAAGATTGAACATGCTGGGTATTGGAACAAACATGATGAAAGATGTGATGAAAAAGAAAAAGGTCGCTTCGCTACCTGAACTTATTGAGATTGCCAATCAACTCGGTGTAAATCTTCACGCCTGCGAGATGTCAATGAATGTCATGGGTATAAAACGTGAGGAACTACTTGAAAGTGTAAAAGGTGTTGTCGGCGTTGCAACTTACCTTGAGCATGCATCAAAGGCACAAATAACATTATTCATTTAGATGCCCGTAGAAAACAAGAACAGAATTGGCTTTTTGGTCACTGCTGGGCCCTATACTTTTGAGCATATTGATACGGTTTACCATCTGGGCAAATCCGCCCTTCAAAAAGGTATTGGCGTCAGCATTTTTCTCTATCTTGATGCAGTCACCGCCATTAACAAGAACATCAAATCGCCCGGTGAAAGAAACATACCTGCCATGCTGAAAGAACTCGCTGAAGCAGGTGCACGAATTGTGGCATGCGGTGATTGCGCACACTTCAGGGGTGTGACCCGAGACCTCGCAGTGGAAGGCACAAAACTGACTGGTATTGCAACCCTTGCTGAAATAATTGAAGAGTGTGACCGTTTTATAACCCTGGCGATAGGTGAATGAAAAAAGTCGTAATACTGAGTACAAGACCGCCTTATGGTTCTTCAATAGGTGCTGAAGCATTCCGCGCCGGATTAGGGCTTGCTTTTTCAGAAACCGAAGTTGACCTGATCTTAATCGGCGATGGTGTTTATGGCGCATTGAAAAATCAATCACCCAATTTATTACAAATGAAGGCAATCGAAGAAGTTTATAAAAACATAAATACCTATGATATAAATTTGTTTCTTGATTCAGATTCTGCTCAGGAAAGGCACTTGAACACGGAAGAACTTGTTCAAGCGCAGCTGCTTTCAAACGAAGACTTAAGGCAAAAGATAGATAGCGCTGATGTGGTATTAACTTTCTGATGCTATGAAAATTCTCTGGCTATTTTGTCAAACACCCAATAGAGGAAATATTGGTATGTTAAAGAAATTCACTCGCACCGACGACATTGTAATTTTCATCCAGAATGGCGTTTATGTTGCTAAACAGAATATAGAACTGGTCTGTCAAAAATATGTTGTGAAGTCTGACGCCCTTGCCCGAGGTATTGCTGATGCAAAGGATATGATTGAATACGACAGGGTGATTGAACTTGTATATAAGTGTGAAAAGGTAGTAACAGTTTCGTAAATCAAAAGGAGGTTTTATGGCAAATTTATTCTGCGCGAGTGAAGTAATTGAGATTAGTATTGAGGCACGAAAAAAAGGTGAGAAATTTTTTCTTGCTGTAGCAAAGCGAACAAAATCAAAGGAAATCAAAGAAACATTTAAGTGGCTGGCTGAAGAAGAACAAAGACAAATCAATGCCCTTAACAAGATTCTTGGCAAAATTGAAAAATGTCAACCCTTTGAACTATATCCTGATGAATACTCTATGTATGTTCAGGCATTTCTAAAACGCCACACATTCAACGACATTAAGAAAAAAGACTTCTTAAAGAAAATAAAGACGAATGCGGATGCTGTTGATACTGCCACTGAATATGAGAAAGATGCACTCCTGATACTACATGAAATGAAGCACTTTGTGCGTCAGTCAGAAATCAAGGTGATAAAAAGGCTGACCAAAAATACTCAGAAGAATATAAGCCGCCTGGACAATCTGAAAAAGTGTCTCACAAACAAAGATTTAAAGGCATGTTTGTTGAAATAGCAAAATGAGAGAAGTGTATCTGGACAATGGTTCTGCAACAAAACTGGATAAGAGAGTCATTGAAGCAATGCTGCCCTATTTGCATGAAGAATACGGCAACGCCCAGAGTCTGCATTCTTTGGGACAACGGGCGAAAGATGCGATTGAACAATCCCGTCAAAACATAGCCAGGTTCATAAATTGCCGCTTTGATGAAATAATTTTCACTTCATGTGGTTCTGAATCAAATAACCTCGCCCTAAAAGGGGTTGCCAGTGCTTACCAGCAAAAGGGAAAACATATTATTATTTCCAGGGTTGAGCACTTTTCGGTCTTGCAGGCTGCTAAACGACTCCAGCAATCAGGTTTTGAGATAACAATCTTGCCCGTTGATAAATATGGAGCTGTGGCTTTGGATGAACTCAAGAAAAATTTACGCCATGATACAATCCTGGTTTCAATCCAGCACGCAAATCCTGAAATCGGTACAATCCAGTCCATTAAGGAATTAGCAGAAATCACACATAGTTCCGGCGCTTTATTCCATACTGATGCAGTCGCCAGTGCAGGCATAATTCCCACTGATGTGAATGCGCTTGGTGTGGACTTGCTCAGCTTCAGTAACACTACAATCTACGGACCAAAGGGTGCAGGCGTGCTGTATTTCAAAAAAGGAACCCGACTGGTGCCGTTGATAGACGGTGGCATTCAGGAATCAGGAAGGCGTGCGGGAACTGAAAATGTTCCGGCAATTGTGGGATTGGGCAAGGCGTGTGAAATAGCAAAACAGGAAATGGATGCAAATGCACTACTAATGAAGTCACTGCAGGAGAGATTGATCAAGGAATTACCGGAGAAGATTGAATACATTTACCTGAATGGTCATCCAAAGAATCGCCTTCCCAATAATGTGAATTTCTCTGTTGAATTTGTTGAAGGCGAAGGCATGCTTCTTTTTCTGGATCAGAAAGGGATACATGTAACCAGTGGTTCTGCCTGTACTTCAAGAACATTGAAGATGTCCCATGTGCTGGAAGCGACAAATATTGATCCGGCAATTGCCCAGGGTTCGGTTCTGATGGTTCTTTCAAAGTATAACACCAATCAGGATGTGGAATATATTCTTGAACAATTTCCGCCAATCATTCAGCACCTGCGGAATATGTCTCCACTTTATGATTATTTCTTGAAAACCGGCAAACGCATGGCGGCAGGTCCAGGAACTGATTACGAACACCACCACGACAGCGAAATCACCGAGAGCTGAATTTTATTGTTTGACTAATCGGCTTTCACGCATGTGAGAATATTGCCGGAAACTTCAAAATCAACTGGCAAGAATTGCTTTGTTACCCAGCTATTGGTCTGTGCGTGCATTGTCAATTCACGGAACTTGACCTCTGTCTTCTCCCCGGTTTTTGCAGTTGCCAGTGCCAGATAAGGAATTATCTGATCAATCATCCACGGGTCTAAACAGACTGGACCAGCAATGAATTTTTTCAACAGCTCTCCCACTTCATTACCAATTTTCTCGGCAGGTTTTCCTCTTGCTCCAAGCCCATCAAAGCCGAGCACAGCATTTTCAAATATCGCAAGCACCTGAATAAAACAGCCTGGAGAATCTGCTGTAACATACTGATATTTAGTTTTTGCTTCAGGCAAAATGTTCTGAAGACTGATAGCTAACCGCTCCGCGACCCTTGCATTTCTTAAATGGTCTGAACAAATAACCAATGCCTTAATCTGTTTCAATGAGCCTGGTTCAACAAAACTACAGGGTATGAGTGAACCTGGATTTGTTGATACTACAACATTACCGCCGCCTCTTGGGTAGAAACCATGTTTCTTTACATCAACTTCAATATTCATTCCCATTTTTTCGAGATAGTAGCAGAAAACATATGCAAAATAAAGAATATTTGGACTATAAGGCACTGCGGTTCCCCCTGTTATATCAAGCTTAAGAGGTCTGTCCGCAAAGATGGCAATTGGTGTTAGAAGTTGTAGTATCAGCGTAATCGCACCTGCAGTTTTGGTATCAACTGTGTAAAGACCACCATTAATTTTACCCGGAATAAAGATTAGTTCAGTGGAATCAAGTTGCAACCCAGCTGTCTCAGCCTGGCAGATTCTGGCGGCCGTCCTGATAGCCTCAAGGTGCTGTGGTTTCAGCCCCGGTTTTTCCCTACCTCTTCTTATGTCATAAATCTTCACCGGAGTTTTTGTTATGGCGGACAGGGCGACCGCAGTCCTTATTATCTGGCCACCGCCTTCTAAATAACTGCCGTTGATTTCAAGCACCATACCCATTTGAGCAGATTATAGGTTCACAAAAGCAAATGTCAATAAGCATGGGTCGTTAATCTATTGACATATATTTTTTTCTATATATTATGGGAAAATGAAGTTATTGCTTGTAACACCACGCTCTTCTGAAAAGAGACCACCCATCGGCTTGAAAATTCCTCAACTGGCTCTCCATATTCTCGCGGCATTGACACCACCCAGTATTGAACTGGAGGTGGTGGACGAACAGATAAGAGACATTAATTTCAATAAGGTCTATGACCTTGCAGGCATTTCAATTATGACTGCAAATGCGCCGCGGGGATATAAAATTGCGCAGAGGCTCAAAGAGAAAGGTACCACGGTGATCTTTGGAGGAATTCATGCTTCAGTTCTGCCAGAAGAGGCATTAAAATACGGAGATGCTGTTGTTGTAGGAGAAGCAGAAGGAACATGGCAGACTGTGCTTGAAGATTTTAAGAATAATCGCTTGGAGAAAATCTACCGACCCGGTGCTTTCAATCTTGACAAATCTCCCCTGCCGAGAAGGGATTTGCAATTGGAGCCAGTTATCCTCGGCTTCAAATGGCCCGGATTCTTCACAACAAGAGGTTGTCCTTATAACTGTGAATTCTGTTCAGTGAGTGATGTGTTCGGAAAAAAGGTCAGACATTTACCTGTTCAACATGTTATCAAAGATATTGAAAATGCCGGGTCAAAAATATTTCTAAACCTTGATGACAATGTTGTAGGTAACCCCAGCTATGCAAAGGAACTATTCCTGGCACTTGCACCAATGAAAATCCAGTGGGGCGGTCAGAGTACAATCAGCATTGCCCGTGACAGAGAATTACTGAATCTCTGTTACAAATCAGGCTGCCGGGGACTTTTCATTGGTGTAGAATCCGTATCAAAAAAAGGTGCTGCCAGTTTTCAAAAAACGCTGAAAACATTGCAGGAGAATATTGATGCCGTAAAGAGAATTCAGGATGCAGGGGTTCTCTTTCATCCATCATTTGTCTTTGGTCTTGATGATGATACAAAAGATATTTTTGAAAAAACCCTGGATTTCCTGCGTCAAACTCACATAACAACTGCAACATTTAATGTCCTGACACCTTATCCCGGTACAAGACTCTACCAGCGGCTCAAGGTAGAAGGCAGGCTGCTCACTGAAGACTGGACCAAATACAATCACTCAACAGTGGTATATATACCAAAGAATATGACGGTTGAAGAACTGATTGATGGTTACCATCTCTTGAAAAGGGAATTCTACGCTGTTTCAAATATTTGCAGAAGAATTCTCAGGCTCAGTGAGATAGCGAATCCGGGATTGGTTCAGTTTTTCTATGCAGTTTTCAATAATATTGCTGGTAAAAAAATAACCCCGGAATCCTACAGTAATCATTACACTGCAACATAACCATACATCATATCACCCTTTACATACCCCATTATCTTTATTATCGGCAGGCCGGGCTCATTTTTGTATCCGCGTACGAATAGTGTAGTATCAAGAATACCGGTTTCATCATCCACTGTACAAAATGAGATAATTTTTCGCTGTTTTGTGAGAATCGGCCTTTTCGCAATTATGAGACCAGTTATCTTAACTGTTTTTCTCTTGTTATGTATATCACAAATTTTTGTCTGTCTTTCGGGATATAATAATTCAAGAATATGATAGGCCGGGACAAAACCCAATGCAGAAAATTGGGTCTTTAATTTTGTTTTATGGTTAAAATCAGAAAAACAAACCTCTGAAAAATCATCTCTTATAAAAAATTGCTGACACTCAGAAATATTTTTATGTGTCATGCGAGAACATGCGCGCAATAATTCAAAGTATAATTTAGGCAACGGCTCATTGAATAGATCAAGGGCACCTGATTTTATTAAACTCGTTCCTTCTTCAATAGCTGGTTTCACAAGCGAAAAAAATTGATGAACCGATGTAAAAGGACGCAGTTTTATTATCTTCTGAATTGTCGGGTATGATAGATTTCTGATCATCTTGAAACCGGTTAGCAAATAACCATTTTTTATGGAAAACTCAATATCACTCTGGTTGATATCTGGGCCGCTGATTTTTATCCCCCATCTCCGTGCCTCATTGATATAGGCATAAACCGGATAATAACCGCCCTGATTATTTATCAAGCGACAGAAAAACTCTAATGGATCATACAATTTCTGATATGCCGAGAGATAGGCAAGCGTCGCATAGGTAATACTATGTGCCTTATTAAAACCAAATGAAGAAAATGCGGAAATCCTTTTCCAGACTCCTTCAATTTCCTGTTTGCTAAAACCGAGATTGCCCGCCTGTATGAAAAATCGGTCTTTTATCTGGTCAATCAATTCCGAATGTCTTTCTTTTGTAATTGCCCGTCTTAGAAGATCGGCGTCCTCAAGGGAAAACCCAGCGAAAAGGCTTGCCATATTCAGGATCTGTTCCTGATACACAGGGATACCCAGGGTTTCTTTTAGGATTTCTTTCAATACAGAATGAGTATAATCTACAGGCTCTTCGCCAGCCAATCTCTTTAAGAATCTCTCTTTCATACCACCATGAGCTGGGCCGGGCCTGATTATAGCAATTGCATTGGCAATATCCATAAGATCCTTTGGTTTGATTCTTTTTATCACCTGTCTTACCATCGGGCTCTCAATCTGAAAACAACCAATGGTCTTTGCTTCACCAATAAATTTGTACACAAAGGCATCTTGGAAGTCAATTGACTCCTTTCTAAGATATAGCTCTGGAAAGCCACGCACACCAAGGATATCCAGTTTGACAAGACCGGCAATACCAATACCATCCTTATCAAAATGAGTAATAGCACCTTGAATACTCGGAAACAGCGGAACATAATTGCTCACGGGCTCAGGCGTAATGACAATACCACTGGGATGACAGGAAAAATAATGGGGGTAATTATCAATCTTCTCAGATAATTTTACAATTTTATCAAAGAGTTTTTCGCCGGTATGGTTCCTGATATTCTTCAATTCGGTCGGAGACAAGCCGCAGGCACGTGCTGTATCACGAAATCTTGCTCTGGTCTGAAAACGATTAATCATACTGATTCGTGCAACATAATCACTACCAAATTTTTTGTAAATTTCTTTGAGTAAATGTTCCCGCTGATTATATTCAACATCAACATCAATATCCGGTGGTTCTTTTCTTTTTTGATTCAGGAATCTTTCAAAGGGAAGATTGTATTTTAGTGGATTTACTACAGAAATACCAAGGAGATAAAGGATAAAAGAAGCTGCAGCAGAACCACGCACATTCATGCCAATGCCTCTTGCCTTTGCAAATTCCTTCAATTCATAGATTAAAACAAAGTATGGTTCAAAGCCCATTTCTTTGATAATTCGGTATTCAAATGCCAGGCGTTGTTTTTCCCTGGTATTTAGATTATAGTTTTGTGCATTGATTATTTCCAGCAGGTTTTTTTTGCTCTCAGGAAATACCCAGCATGCCTGGGATGGCATATAATCACATTCGGCAGCGAATTGTGAAAGATTCTTTATCACTTCAGGACAGAAATAATAGAGATTTTTGAATTGCTCAGGACTTACCAGATAATAAGGAATTTTCCCTGTATCTTCGGGATTGAACTTTTTGATAACTGAAAGAAGTCTGTATAATATCCGCTCCTGTTTATGAACATAAAATATCTCGTTGGCACCAATTACTGGAATGCGTTTCTCAGGCAGTATACAAGCATCAGGTAATAAAAGAAAATAAATTTTAGAGAAAAAAGGCGCGAGTTCATCAATCATTTTTATGGAATTTGAAACAAGTGTAATACCTGCTGAGTGTTCTTTTATGAATTGAAGAGTCAGTCTTTCAAAGGCATAAAATGTCAGGATTTGGCACAGATTTTCATAACCTTTGCGGTTTTTTATGAAAAGATATAAAAACCCTGAATTGATGAAGATCCTTGAACCAATGAGCGGTTTGACCCGATATTCCTTCGCAAATTCTAAAAATTCTCTCAAACCAAAAAATGTATTATCAACAATTCCACATGCAGAAATATGGTATTTTTTTAAAATTTAAAAAAAGGTCCTGAAATCAGAACCACCAAAACCATAGTTGCTGTGATAAAGAAGAGGAAAATACATAAGATTCAATACCCATTTTTTATCGTGAAGGTCTTTGCCGGAAATATGGTATCAAAACCGAATTTAGTTCTCGTTCTATCGAGTGCATAATTTAACCTGTTCAATTTGTTTTCTTCTTTAAAAAATATTGAGGGCTGGAATCCATCGTACTCAAAATTTGAAACTGCAATACCAATAAGTCTCACCCTTTTGTTCTCCTTTAACATTTCCATTAATACTGGCAAACAAAATTCATAAATCCTTTGCTGTGCATTTGTGCCCGGGAATAATCCAACCCTTCTGGTGATGGTTTTGAAATCAGAAAATCTGATTTTTACTGTAGCCGAACGGGCATTAAATCCACTTTGTCTCGTTCTCTGACATACACCTTCAATAAGCTGATAAAGTAAACTGCTTAGCAATTCTGGATTCTTTGTATCTTCAATAAGTGTTCTTTCCTGGCTAATAGATCTCATGCTATGAAGAATTTTATAGTCATCACCTGAGATAAAGGATTTTATTGTCTTATAATTATTACCCAGGGCGGTTGTTAAAAGCCAGTCAGGTGCCTTAAAAAACTCACCTACAGTATTGATATTTAAATTTTTTAAAATCTCAAGACTCTTTACCCCAACTCCAGGAAGGGAATTAACAGACAGGGGAAACAAAAAATCTATCTCTTCCTCAGGATTCACCATTAACAAACCATCTGGCTTTGATCGATCACAGACAATCTTGGCAATAGGTTTTGTGCGGGCAATACCTATTGAGCAGGGCAGATGAAGTTCATCATTGATAGCTCTTTTCATCTGTTTTGCCAGATGAAGGGGTGGTCCAAATAATTTTTCGGTTCCCTGTATGTCAACAAATGCTTCATCTATGGACGCCATTTTTACGACAGGTGAGTAATGATAAAGTAGCTGTTCAAAGCTATTTGAAAACTGTTCATAACTTGAAAATCTTGGTCTTAAGAATACTGCTCCAGGACAGAGTTTATGCGCACGGGAAATTGGCATTCCTGATTTTATTCCAAATCTTCTTGCCTCATAAGAAGCTGAGGCGACAACACCACGTTCACCAGGCAGGGCACCAACAATTACGGGTTTGCCATTAAGTGTTGGATCCAATGCCCGTTCTACTGAAACAAAAAAAGCGTCAAGATCAATGCAGAGAAACATATACCCTAATCCCCTTTATATTCTCCTTATCACCCCTATCACCCTGCCAATTACCTCAAAAGGTGTTTCTATTATCGGATAAGCATCATTTTCGGGTTTCAGGACAAAATTTCCATTTATCATTTTCAGGCGTTTTATTGTGGTTTCACCATCAATATTTGCCACAATGATTTCTCCATCATCCGCAATTTTATCAGGTCGTACAACTACCATATCACCATCATATATATGGGCATTTATCATACTATCCCCTTTTACTTTTAACAAAAAACAATCCTGCCAGGATAACGGATTAAAATAATCTTCTATCTCTTCAAAGGCAAGTTCAGGCAGTCCTGCAGCTATTCTTCCAACAATTGGAATCTTCCTGGGTTCAACCTTCAAGCCCCTTGCCTTTGTCCCGACCTTTGTTATCAATCCGTCCCTCACCAGATTATCAATATGCACCTTAACTGCTTTGGTGCTTTTCAGACCAATGATACGGGCAATCTCACGGATTGTTGGTGGATAACCATGATCCTTCACAAAATCCTGGATTACCCTGAGAATCTCTTTTTTTCTGTTTCTTGCCATAAAACCTCCTGATAGGAAATATCAGATCATCAGGAAATCAGGTTATCGGTTTTTCCTTGCCTTCTTATATACCATGATTTCCCGATATAATTTCCCCAATAAGTAAACATATGTTTACATTATACCCCAAATTTTGAAATTGTCAAGGGGTAAAATGCACTTTTACCCTTGACAATCTACGATTTCTCAGTATAATATATATAGCTTGCTTGATAACCACAAGATGAAATTGACTTATAGTGATTTCTGGTCAATTTTTTTTATTTTTAAGTCATCATTGAAAGGAGGTGTAATCTTAGATGACGAAGATCACTGTTTACGAAGGTGAATCCTTTGATAATGCGATGCGCCGATTTCGTAAATCTGTAGAGCGCGCTGGTATTCTTCGTACCATAAAAAAGCACGAAGTATATGAAAAACCGAGCGAAAAGAGAAAAAGGCGTTTGCTCGCAGCAAGAAAAAAGGAATATAAGAGGCAAAGGGAGGAATTATAGAAAGAACCCATGCTGAACAGGTTCTTGAATTGCCAAAGGTTCTCAAAATAATCTCTGATTTCTGTTCAACAAATCCGGGCAAATCAAAGGCTCTCAACATCCGGCAAATCCAGAAACTTGAAATCGCCGAGTTCGAGTTGAAAAGAATAAGTGAAATAAGGAAATCCGGTGAAAAAGTTGATTTCTACATTCCCTTTGACCCAAATGAGTTAAGCGCGTCCCTTACTGTCCATTCATATCTTCCAGTAGAAACACTGCACCTACTTAGACTATTTCTCGTGCACACAAGAACACTGAAGAATCGTTATAGAGAGAGTAGATTAAGAGAATATTTCAATAGATTTCACAACCATGATACCCTTATTAATGAGATCAATTCCAAAATTGATGAAAATAAAGAGATCAAAGATAGTGCATCAACAATACTGCACAGAATAAGAATGCGCAAGAGAACTTTGCACAATCAAATCCGAACCACTTTGAAGAATATCATTGAAACACAGACCCAGCTTTTTACTGAAACGAATATTGTTGAAAGAAACGGCAGGTATGTTCTACCTGTTAAGGCAAACCTGAAGGCGAATATCCCGGGAATTGTCCATGCCTATTCCAACTCAGGAGAGACAGTATTTATCGAACCGATAGAAATTGTGGAATTTGGCGCAGAGCTCGTTGAACTGGAAAAAAAAGAACAGGATGAGATAATAAATATCCTAAAGTCAATAACCAGTGAGGTTAAGGCAGTGATTAATGACATTGAAGCAGACATTGACTACGCAGCAGACCTCGACCTCTTGTTCGCAAAAGTTTCCTATGCCAACGAATACAATTGTGCTATGCCTATTTTTGGAGGACACCTTGAAATCAAAAATGGCTTTCACCCTTTGTTAAAGTATCTGAAGAAAGATGCCGTGCCATTGAACCTAAGAATGCCCAGTGAAAAAAAAGTTCTGCTTATTTCCGGTCCAAACGCCGGAGGAAAAACAGTTGTCTTGAAGACCGTAGGATTGCTCTCAATGATGGCAAATTGTGGCATATATATCCCTGCAGACGAAGGAACAACCTTGCCCTTTTTTGACGGGATATATGCGGATATTGGGGATGAACAGAGTATTGAGTCCAACCTCTCAACATTTGCCGGTCACATCATGCAGATTAAAACTGCTCTAAAATCGAATAATGGAAACAATCTTGTGCTTCTCGACGAACTTATGAATCAAACCTCGGTAGAAGAAGGCTCGGCACTGGCTTCGGCAATCATGGAGGAATTTGCGCACAAGAATAATATTGTACTGGCAACAACCCATAATGAAAGTTTGAAAATTTTCGTCAGCAGAAGAAACGATATGCTAAATGCCGGAATGGAATTCACTGATGAACCCACATACCGACTGATTCTCGGTATTCCTCAGCCGAGCAATGCCATAAAACTTGCCGAACAAATGGGTATTAATAACAGAGTAATTGAAAGGGCAAAATCTTATCTTGATAAGGAGAAGGCATCACTTAACGAATTGTTTGAGAGTCTGTCAAGAGAATTGAAAGAAGTAACGCACGAGAGAACCAGACTTGAAACACTAATAAGAGAATACGAAAGAAAGAATTCAGAACTTGAGTCAAGGAAGAAACAGGAACTCGGTGAATTAAAACAGAAATACCAGCGTGAACTATTGCGTGCAAAACAACGCATTGATCAAATGATGGAAACCCTGAAAAAAGAAGGTGCAAAACCCGAAATCGTCAAGGAAACAAGAGAATTTTTTGCCGAAGAATTCAAAGAACAACCAAAAGAGCCATACTATCCGAGAATTGGAGAAACTGTAAGAATTAGAGGTTCAAAAAAAACCGGCATAGTGATTGACCGGCAGCAGAATAGATACAAAATCAGCTTCAATAATCTTATTTTCTGGGCAAAACCAGAAGATATTGAACCGGAGGAGTAGAGAGAAAGAGACAGGGAGATGGGGAGACAAAGGGACGTTTCCTTTTGTGTCATTCCTGCAAAAGCAGGAATCCAGAAAAGGAATATGGCAGTTTCATATTTTGGCTTCTTTATATTTTTGTATCATAATATAATTGAGGTTTTTGATGCAACTGATAAGATTCTTCGCTAACGCTCAGAATGACAGAAAAAGAGAAATGTCATTGCGATCCCGAATAAAGCGAGGGAGAAGTAATCTCATTGCCCACACCGTCATTGCGAGGCGTAGCCGAAGCAATCCTATTTTTAACTTTTTGTCACAAATGAAACTAATTTCAGTGGATATTATGCCTTTTAAATTTTTATCTTTAACTTCTTTACTGCCTATTTTTATTCTCTCTCCTCTCTACTTTCTACTCACTCCCTCTTTTCTATCTGCCCAAACCGCATATAATTTGGAGGTGATTTTCAAGAAAACCTGCGAATCCACAACTTGGTATGAGGGTTTTGGTTTCGCATTATCAACGGCTGGTGATGTAAATGACGATGGCTTTGGTGATATTTTGATTGGTTCACCGACTGGGGAAGTGAGGGGTAGGTGTTATTTATATTTTGGTGGCAATCCGATGGATACACTTTTAGATATGGCCTTGTATGGCGATACAGCCGGTGATGGGTATGGTGTATCTGTTTGTTCGGGTTATTTGAATAATGATTTGTACCCGGATATTGTTGTTGGAATTCCTAATGGTTGGATAAACGGTCTTCAGCCAGGGAAGGTTTATGTTTATTTCGGTGGTCCTGATTTAGATTCAATTCCTGATAAAATATTTCCTGGTCAAAATAATGCTGAGTCGTTTGGTATTTCTGTTATCTGCGGTGATGTAAATGGTAATGGGGGTGATGATTTGATTGTTGGTGCTTATGCTCACAATGGTTTTACACTTGATGGCCGTGTGTATGTTTATTATGGTGGAGCGCTTTTGGATACGATTCCTGATGTTGTCATCAATGGGCATAATGGGGAGAGTATGGGCATAACGGTTGGGTCTGGTGGCGATGTCAACAGTGATGGGTTTGAGGATATTGTTGCAGGTGCATTCAATAATGATGAGGCAGGTTCTTGGGCGGGTAAAGTCTATGTTTTTCTTGGCGGTAATCCCATGGACACTGTGCCTGACTGCTGGTTGCATGGAGAGGGGGCAGGGCATTGTTTGGGTTGGCAAGGAGTTTCCACATCTATTGCTGCAGAAAACTATGATATGGCCGTTACCTGCACTCAATTTTATCCCAACGGATTCCCTGCTTACTCCCCGGGTAAAGTCTATATTCTTTTTGGTGGTTCGTCAATGGATACATTAGTTGATTTGTGGAAAGTTGGTGAAACAGACTCAAGTGGACTCGGTGTTTGGGTTGCTGGGGCAAAGGTTGATGCAAATACAATGTATGGTGATTTTCTTTCAGGTGCCCCTGATGAATATCAATTTGATGGTCGTGGTTATCTGTGGATTGGGAATAACAGCATTGATTCAATGTATGATGGTTGGTTACAAGGAAATTCTAACTATTATGGCATTGGTTGGCGTGTCGCCTGTGCTGGTGATGTTAATGGTGATGGTTATGATGAGGTGATATTTAGTAACTATGCGGCGGATTCAAATCAGACGGTCTGGGTTTGTCAGTATACTGGACCGGGGATTGCTGAAACAAGGAGAGAGGGAAACAAGGAGACAGGGAGAGTGTTACAGATATATCCCAATCCGTTCACTAACAGCCTGGATGTCAGATTTCAGATATCAGATAGGAATCAAAAAATAAGTATCAAGATTTTTGATGTAGCAGGAAAGATAGTCAGACAAGGAGAGGAGGGATTGGGAGACAAGGAGACAAGGGGACAAGGAGCAATAAGAATAAATACAGAGGGCTTGCCGAGTGGTGTGTATTTTGTGGAAGTCAGGTTAGGTGATTTTGGGGAAATTAAGAAAGTAGTTAAAATAAGATGAGGGCATCAGTGATGCGGAATGAGTTATTTAGTAGCGTCATTGCGAGGAGTTCTGAACGAAGCGAAGGAACTCCGAAGCAATCTTATTCAGTAGTAAAACAGATGGGATTGCCACACCTACCTATTGGTAGGTTCGCAATGACGAAGAGAGATTTTGGTTTAACAAGAAAGGAGAAGAGATGAAACGAATATTAGTCGCACCAATAATGCTCGGGGCTATGCTCTGGGCAGTGGAGCCCTGGACTGGTGTGTGTGGTCCAGTGCCCTGGTGGGTGAAGGATAACAGTATGTCCGGAAGATTCCGTGGCATTTCTGTTATCAATGATAGTCTTGTCTGGGTGGTTGGTGAGAATGGCGCGGTTTATAAGCGGACTGGTGGTGTGCACAGCCACCAGTGGTCGTCGGTTATAATTGATGTGATACCACAAACTAATTACCATTTTAACGATGTTTGTTTTGTTGATGCTCTTCATGGATGGATAGTAGGTGAGAAGCGCAGCGACCCCAATAAATATGAGGGTGTAGTAATATGGACTAATAATGGAGGTATAAATTGGCACCTTCCTGTATCAACGCCCGCATTTCCCCTCCCCTCCCCATTCCTGAAGGTGAAGATGGCAAATGTGTCGCGAGGTTATATTTCCTGCGGCAATAGCATCATCTTAAAGACTGTTGATGGTGGTGCTTCCTGGTCTCGTACCCAGTCTGACCCCTGGAATGACCCAAGGAATATTGAAAACTGGTACAATGGTCTCTGGGTTGACCCGAATAACCCAAACAACCTCTGGGTCTCGGGCGATGCGTTTGGGGTTGCGAGTAAGAGCACGAATGGTGGTCTGACATGGACTACCTATCAACCTTCTGCATTTGACTGGCCAGACTATCAATTTCAACCACCGACCGGGACACCTTATGGCACGAAATTGGCAAACTTTGATATAGACTTTGCTGATGTAAATCATGGGATGGTAGCATTGAGTTTTGGCCGGATTGGCAAGACCACAGATGGTGGCGCGACCTGGACGGTTCATCAATATGAACCCAATCCTACCTGGTTTTATGATGTGGCAAAAACCGGAACCGATAATTTCGCTGGCGGAAATTATGGCGTAATTCATGAGTTTGATGGCACTCATAACCAGGAGCATGTGAATTCGTTATGACGGTATGATGACTACTTTGTTACTGATTTCAAAATACTCGGTGGTTCGCCCGTATATACCTATGGTGCGGGTGTTGGCCCGGCAAGTATGAGGCAGCGGTATCAACCCGCGGTCTTTAATTTAGACAGCGTCGTGGTGACTGACGACACCGTACATAGGTATTATCGGATTGGGATTTACTGGAATGTTCCTGACATTAAAGACATACGAAATTGGAACGTGGGAAGGTCCTATAACTCGTATTTGTTTCGTGGCCCTGGAGTCGGTGAAATATTAGACAGCACAGCACGCGAATTCCACGATTATGTTTTGTATCATTTTCCAAAAACCGATTACTACTACCATATTTATCTCTCTGGTCATGACGAAGCTGATTTGTGGCAGGAGTGTGCTGCGATAAAACTCTCGGCAAGTTTGTTTCCTAAATGTGATACACATACTTTCATCCAAGCTCCTGGTAGTGTTACAGCTGAAGATGTTGAAGATGACCAGGGACACAAAATCAATATTTCGTTTTCTAGTGTGAGCAATGCACGCAACTACCTTATTGGTCGAGCAACAGACCCTGATGGACCATTTTATTTCATAAAACTTTTAAATCCTATGGTCACTAACTATGTTGACAGTAATGCCCAGAATGGAATTCAGTATTATTATGTAGTTATTGCAAATGAGCAAGTAAGTGAGTATTACTGGTCATCGTACTCCAATGTTGCCTCAGCCTGTGCAATTGACAATTTAACCCCTGATACAGTGCGCAATTTGCAGGGTGTCTATTTAGCCGGTGATTGTCTAATCAAGATTACCTGGGATCCACCAAATCCAACAAACAATCCGGATATTGCGGGTTATTGGATTTGTCCCGAATATCCTGATGGAATGAGGTATCAGCTTGCCCATTCGAGCCCAGTTACGCGCACCGTCTATTACTGGCCGGTTTCGCTACCTTTACCCGACTCTGCAGGTATTGCCGTGGCAGCAATGGACTACTCCGGGCATATTAGTGACTGGGTATTGAAATATGTTCAACTCCGTCCCAGTGCGGCTTTGAGCAATAACCCATCTGCCACGGGGCTTAATAATTCTTCCAAATTGCTCTATGATGCAAATCGTGGTTTGCTCCATATCGTCTATTCAGATAATAATTCAGTCATTTATAAAAATTCAAATAGTGGAGGCATTTCCTGGACTAATGAGATAGATCTGGGTAGCGGCTCTTATCCGGCATTGGCCAAAGACCTTAATAACGAGCTCCATTGTGCCTGGGTGAATTTGTCACCACCGCTACCACCATCGGACCCAACGCAACCTGACACATTTTATCTACCATTACCAGAATATATCTGGTATTTAAAATATCGCTATACACAAAATGGAATATGGCAGGGAGAATCAGCCTTTGTTATTGATGATTTTACTAAAAGCCCTGCGATCCCTATGAGTATGCATTTTTCAGCTCCTGCTATTGTTGTGACTCAAGATTCGGTTCACATTTTTATGGAAAAAACAGTTTATTATTATTATACACCAGGTTGGTATTGGTTATTATGCTACTACGCATTTCCCAAGAGCCATCCGGATATGTTATCCTGTTCAGTAATTGATTCAGCATTTGAATACATGCCACCACCACCCTTGGCATCTCCCGAATCATTAATCAATATCAGCGACCCATCCTGTGTTGCAGATAAGTATAATGGTTTACATATCACCTACGCAGTTTGCTCAGAAATCAAGTATCAGTCTAAAATCAATGGGACCTGGAGTGGTGCACAAACAATATCACCGGCTGGAACCTATCATCATCCGTCAATCGGGATAAATTTTGATGAGCTAACGGTTGTCTGGTCAGGCAATCTGATACCTGAATCTGGTTCAGAGATTCTATGCCGGAGGAAATTTATCAATAGCGCAATCTGGGGCAATGTTGAGCACCTTGACAAAGGGAATAATCTTTCGGTCTTTCCAATTTGTCTAAATAATCAGGTGTTGTGGAGTGAGCAGATTGATAACACAAATTATGAAATATACTATTCAAGGCTAAGTGGTTATACCTGGACCGAACCGGAGAATTTAAGCAGAACGCTTTCGCGCTCAATGTTTGCCCAGGCCGCATTCTATCGTGGGCCAAGAAAGGGGACACTTTTTTATGTCTTTACTGATGGGAATATTGCACCATATTATCTGTTCACAGACAAAAAGGATTTCCTGCTTGATGAGATTCCGGTTTATGCGGTCAATCTTGGTACTGAGGAGCGGTCCGCCATAACTGTAGAGCGGGATGGATTTTTGGTTTATGGTGAGGAGCCCTATATGACCGTTGACTATGATAGCACCCGATTGGTCTATTCTCTAACTGGTCTTGAGCCAAATGGAAAATATGAGATTGAGTGGGATTGGTATCACAAGTTTAGTGGGGATAGCAAACAACGATTAAGAACAGACAATATTCTTAACGAACATAAGTGGATTCCCTCGGGTGAACGCGTAACCATCCGGAAACCAGTGCCGCAGGCAGTTGTGCAAGATGGAGTCATGGAGATTACTAATGAAATTACTGCCGGCGATGGTTGCGCAGTGCTTAGTGGCTTTACAATTTTTGATGTAGCTGAATCAGGCGGTGGTCCACAGGGTGAAGAAACCATGATTTCGGGACCATTCTTTTTGGAACGGATTCATCCAAATCCGACAAAAGGTGCTTTAAAGATTAGATTCAATTCACCTGATGAACGGAGCGTGTCAATCAAACTATACGATGTCTGTGGTCGACTCGTACAGCAGGAGTGCCTCAAGAAATCCAAGACGGGCGTTAATGAGTTACTGATTACATCCCCAAATTATTCAGCTGGAGTCTATTTTGTACAAGTCGATGCTGGCAACTGCAAAAAGGTGGAGAAAACTGTATGGCTAAGATGAACAAAAGGAATACCGGTTGGAAGGGTAAATATACATGGTAGAACGGGAAAAAATTGACGAAATAATCAGAAACACCGATATTGTAGATTTGATTTCGCAGTATATTCAGTTGAAAAAAGTGGGCAAAAACTATCGGGCACTCTGTCCGTTTCATTCTGAGAAGGCACCTTCATTCTATGTCAGCCCGGACAAAGGCATATACTATTGTTTTGGTTGTAAGAAAGGTGGTAATGCAATCAGTTTTCTAATGGAGTATGAACACCTTGATTTTCCTGATGCATTGCGCAAACTTGCAAAAAATCTGGGAATAGAGATAGATACAACAAAGAATCTGAAATACAAAGAACTCTATGAAGTGAATGAATATGCTGCTCAGTTTTATTCACTAATACTTACAAAGGAGAACGGCAAGAGAGGACAGAATTATCTAAAAGAACGAAAAATCGACCCTGAGAAATTGAAAGATTTTCGCCTCGGCTACGCACCAAGTTCAGGCGGACTTATTGCTTTCATGCGTCAGAAAGGGGTGGATTATGAGTGCGTTGTCCGCGCAGGATTGATATCCCAGAACAGAGAACTATTTCACGATAGAATCATTTTTCCTATGCTAAATCTCTCGGGCAGGGTAATCGGATTTGGGGGCAGGGGTGTTGACGATTATATGCAGCCCAAGTATTTGAATTCGCCGGAAACACCGATCTTCAAAAAAGGCGAAATACTTTATGGACTTTTTCAGAGCAAAGAAACAATCAGGGCAAAAACTGAAGCTATACTCGTAGAAGGGTATTTTGATCTGTTGAGTCTTTATCAGCACAATCTGAAAAATATCTGTGCACCACTCGGGACTGCGCTGACAGAGAATCAGGCTTTGTTGCTTGCCCGATACGCCAAGAAAGTGAACATACTATTTGATGGAGATATGTCCGGGATCAGAGCCACCCTGCGGGCAATTGGCATTCTCATAAATGCCCAGGTTGACATTCATGTTGCTGCTTTACCTGAAGAGTATGATCCTGACGAGTTTGTGAAAGAAAAGGGCGTGAGTGAATTGAGTAATCTAATAACAAATGCCCCCGACTTCTTCAGTTTCTATAAAGAGGCAACAAAAATAAGAAGTATTGAAGACGAAGTTGTTCTCATAAAAGAACTAACTGAGATTATCAGCAAAATTCAGGATCCGATAAGATTTGACCGTTATCTTAAACATACCTCAAGGGTTTTTGATATACCAGTAGACTTATTAAGAAAAAGAACAGGCGTTCATATCAGCAATCGTAAGAGGGAGAAAAAACCTTCCCCTCAGGTGAAATCAACTATTAGTCCTGAAGAAAAATTGATAGCACTGATTTGCAGCAATCTTAAATATTTCAATCAAGCCAAGGAAATTATTTCCACTGAAGATTTCAATGATGTTAAGGTTAAAAGTCTCTTTGAAATGCTGCTCAAGAATGAAAATTTTTCAACCCAGGAACTTGTTGATTTGAAGATCGAAGAAGATTTTAAGAATAGAATTCTTGCCTCACTCATTGAGATGGAGAAAATGTCTGAGGATGTTTTTGTGCAATCTTTGAATTTTTATAAAAAGAATATAATGAGGAAAAAGATAAGATCAATGATAAGTGATGCAATAAAAACTGGAGACAATGAATCTTTGAGGAAATTTAAGGAATTGCTCAATAAATAGAAAAGGAGCGAAATGATAAAATACTCTCAGAAAATATTTGAGAAAGCCAAAGAAACGGGGAAGATCACAATTAACGACATAAATAATCTCATCCCCGATAATGTCACACCAGAAGAAATTGACGAAGTGCTTGATATGCTGGCGCGTAATGGTATAGTAATTGTCCAGAGCGAGGAAGAAGTCGTTCCCAAAGCTGCCGCACCAAAGACCGCGATCAAAGCAGAAGAGCCGATAAGGGCTTATTTCAGAGAACTCGCCCGCTATGATCTTCTTACCAAGGATGAGGAATATGAACTTGCGGTAAAGATCGAAACCGGCTACAGGATGATCGAACGTCAGCTTCTGCGCTTTCCGTGTGCGATTAACAACCTTGTTGAAGTCTGCAAACAGGTGGAACAGGGTAAGAAGAGTCTCGATCAAATTTCACGGGTGGAGATCGAAGCTATTATGGATAAGCATACATTCTGGGCTGAAAGACAGAGATTTATCCGCAGGGTGAAATCAGTGGAAAAGGACTACACTGCATTAACAAAACTCTACAAGAAAGGCTCAAAAGACCATTCAAAATCAATGGAGTGGAAAACCTTTGAAAAAGAAGAACGGGTACTGAGAAAATTATCAATTCTGGCGCTTCAGCACGGCGCTCTGAATAGTGCAATCCAGACATTTAAGGAAAATCTGATTCGTCTTGAGAAAATAGAAAAAACAATACCAAGACTGCGGAATCAGAGCGAAATAAGCCTCTTTAAGCAAGAGTACAGAAAAGTACTTACGGATCTTGGCAACGACACGGACAAACTAAAAGAATCCTTGAAGATCACTGAAAAATGGGAAGATCTGATAAACCGTTCAAGACAACGAATGATTGAAGGTAACATGAGACTTGTTATCTCGATCGCCAAAAAATATGTGAACCGTGGGCTTGAGTTTGCAGACCTGGTTGGCGAAGGTAACAACGGTTTGATAAAAGCAGTGGAGAAATTTGACTACCGAAAAGGATACAAATTTTCAACCTACGCAACCTGGTGGATAAGGCAGGCGATAACCAGAGCAATCGGTGACCAGGCAAGAACAGTAAGAGTACCGGCACACATTCTTGATACAATGAACAAAGTAGCACGAGCGCAGAGAGATATGACGCAGGATCTGGGGCGTGAACCAACCATTGAAGAAATTGCATCCCACCTTGATTTACCGACTGATAAAGTCAGAATGGCGCAGAATATTTCACTGATACCGATCTCGCTTGACAAACCAATTGATGATGAAGAATCGAGTTTTGTGGGTGATTTCATAAGCGACCCCATGTCTGACTCACCATCACGAAGAGCGGCTATAGCGATACTGAAGGACCGATTCAATGAAATTCTGAAAGATCTGCCCAAGAGAGAGGAGAAAATAATTCGTCTACGTTTTGGCTTGGGTAATGGCTTACCTAAAACGCTTGAAGAAGTCGGTAGAATGTTTAACATAACAAGAGAAAGAGTCCGACAGATTGAGGCAAAGGCACTCAGAAAACTCCGCCATCCTATCCGACTGCGCAGACTACAGGTGTTCAAAGATTTGATTGAAATGGAATAATATGGACAAGAAGTACGAAGCAATTATCATTGGTGCAGGACCTGGTGGTTATCCCTGCGCAATAAGGCTCGCTCAGTTAAAGAAAAGCGTTTTAATCGTTGAAGCCAATGAAATCGGCGGAGTGTGTCTGAATCGTGGTTGTATTCCAACAAAAACCTTAAGTTACGCTGCGGAAATGATTGATAATCTGAAAAAAGCAAATAGAATGGGTTTACACCTTGAGTACAAAGGTATTGAACTTGATACATTGAAAAACTATAAAGACGGCGTGGTAAAGAAACTACGGGCAGGCATTGAGTTCCTGTTTAAGAATAATGGTGTTGAATACCGTAAGGGCATTGCAAGAATTGTTGCCGAAAACAAAATAGAGATAAATGATGACGCTGGTTCAATGGAGGTTGAAGCCGAGAACATCGTTATCGCAACTGGCACTGATATAATCGCACTGCCCGGACTTGATTTTGATCATAAATATGTAATAAATACTGATGACGCTTTAGAATTAAACGATATTCCTGAGAGAATGCTCGTTGTTGGTGCCGGTGCCTGTGGACTGGAACTTGCCACAATCTATGCCCATCTGGGCAGTAAGGTCAAAGTTGTAGAGATTATGGATCAAATACTGCCCGGTATGGAAACCGAATTGTGTGAACTACTGAATAAAGTTCTGACAAAAAATCGCATTGAGATAATCCTCAAATCAACAGTCACTGGTTACGAGATTGCTAATGGTGTGGTTCGGGCAAGAATCAAAAAGCCGGAAGGCGAAATTACTGAAGAGACTGACCGAATTCTTGTCACTGTGGGCAGAAAACCGACTGACGAATCATTTAAGAATATTGGTCTTGCAACAGACAAAAAAGGGTATCTTACAGTTAACAATTTTTTTCAAACAAGCATAAAGAATATTTATGCCATTGGAGATATTATCGGCCCACCCTTGCTTGCGCATAAAGCAACAAAACAGGGTATTGCATTAGCCGAAATAATCGCGGGAATGAATAGCGTGAAAACTGCCAACACCATACCTTCGTGTGTTTTCACTATTCCGCCACTATCGTCCGTTGGATTAACAGAAAAAGAGGCGAGGGCAAAGGGGTATAGAATAAAAGTCGGTAGGTTCCCTTATCGCGCATCGGGCAAGGCTTTATCAATGGGTGAAATAGAGGGTGTGGTAAAGATCATTGCTGAAGAGGACCGCAGCATTCTGGGCATTCATATTCTTGGCGCTGAATCACCGAGTCTGATCGGTGAAGCGATTCTTGCCATTGAGAAAAAACTGAAACCCAGCGATATTGCAGAACTTGTACACCCCCACCCTACCCTTACCGAAATGATCGGTGAATCCGCAGAAAACCTTCTCAAAAAAGCAATACATACAATTAATCAATAAACCCACACGAGAAAACCGATTATCTGTTCACCCGTAACTACTGAAGCTTTATTACTTTCTGGATCAGCAGACTACTCCTGTCAGCCGTTTTCAGATTAACAAAATAAATCCCTGGCACAAGTCTGCACCCCGAATCATCTGTGCCATCCCAGGACAGACACATTGTATGTGAAATGGAGTAAGTAACAGGCATAAGGTTTTTTACCAATCTACCGGCTGCATCGTATATTTGCAGAGATACTCCGAATTTTGGATTAGCAGTTCTGGATTCACTGCTGGTTTGAAGCATGATATTTACGGAGTTGCCAAACGGGTTCGGGTACGCTGTCAGAAGCATATAGCCATCAACCAATGACCCATTTCCCATCTCGTTGACATTCATCGTAACAGCAAATTTGTAATAGGTACTTTCCGGTGCACAGATCGGGTCAGTATGCCACAGATCAACACCGTTTGCTACACTGAAGGAATCTTCAGCCCAGAGAAAATAGCCGAGTGTGCACCCTTCGGCAACCTCGGGAATAGTGTAGTAATAGGTATTACCATCAACGCTGTCATGGCTCAAACCATAGAATTGTCCTCCGTTAACATTGTAGAACAGCGAATCAGCTCCGATCCCGGTTGAATCAGTGATTGTTGTTTGAATAACATATGGTCCTGAGAATGTAGTATCAGGCCAGATTGTGGTGTTGGAGAATTCAGGGCCATAGACATCCCAACTGGGAACATAAAGTTCATGCAATTGCAGAAATCTATCAACAATCACAAAATTTTGACTCGCGCCGTTTGTGCTCAGTGCTGCTGCCACGCCATTACCACCACCAAAACGCCCCGGTACAACCCACTCGTATATCCAACGTCTATCAATTGTTCCAAAATTATCCGTAAACTCCATGTAGTCTCTTATTACCAGACAGGGCCAAAAATGATTGCCACTGAAAGGAACCTTAACCTTTCCTTTTGCCACAACCACTTTCTGATGTTGTTCATTAGCAGTGTAAGGAAGCCATCCATCAAGATAGTAGGTCCATGTCCAAGCACTTATCCAGCCAGCTCCGTCGTATATCGGATAGGCATAACACTTGTAGTCAGGTTGATAATTACCAATAAACCTGAACCCGCCGGTCTCAAAATCAATACCCTGCACATAGAAATACAGCTGGGTCTCTGAAAGATATGACCATACAACACTATTGTCACCCATGGTATCAAGTTCAACAATCTGTGCGCTGGGAAAGGTATCTGGTGCAGGAGCAATACCCTGACTCGGATTGAGCAAATGGACGCGTGCAATACGGCCACCTGGAAGTGCAGTCAAATCCCACCAGGTTCGCATTGAATCAAACGGTGTCCATTCAAACATTTCAATATTCTCGTCATAAATCGCCCACTGTCCTATAACAAATGGCACATCATTCTGTCTTATCCAGACTTCAGGTATTGCCGATGCAATGAACGGAAATATCATTACAACAAAGGCTATTACCTTTTTCCCTTTTTTTATCATATTACCCCCTTTTTGGCCCACCGAATTAATTCTATATATATGCCTATTTATGTCAATGGATATTTTACTCCGAACTTCTTGTTTTTGGTGCATTTTCAAGTATAATTGAACTTATGAAGGTTGATAGAAAACCTATTGGTGTCCTGGCTGTTCTCGGTGCAAGTCTGATGTGGGCACTGGAGCCAATCTTTGCCAGACTTTCATTTCAAAGCACAGATTTTCAAAATACATTTGCTACCAGAATTCTATTCTGTCTTGTGGTAATTTGCATTTATTTGATTATTAAGAGACCCGCGGGTTTTAGAATAGAACGTAAGTATTTGCCCTGGCTTGTCTATCTATCGCTTACGGCGACTTTGGTTGCTGACTTTATTTACACTTATGCACTAACAAAGGTAATGGTGATAAATGCCGTGCTCATCGGTCATCTCCAGCCAGTATTTATTGTCATAATTGGCTTTTTCTGGTTGAAAACCGACCGCCTCACGAAATTTGACTACTCTGGAATACTATTCATGATAATCGCTGGATTGCTTGTGACAACCAGAACACTCACCAATTTAAGAATGCTTAGCTTCGGAGGTATGGGCGATTTATATGTTATGCTGGCAACCATTGCCTGGGCAACAACTGCAATAACTACCAGAAAATATCTCAAAGAACTTGATGCAGGTGTTATCGCATTCTACAGATTTCTGTTTGCCGGAGTCATATTCTTTGGATATATGCTTTTTACAAAAGGAATAACAATCATAAACATATATCAGGTTTTACTGGGTTTCACAATTGGCATTGGAACAATCCTTTATTATGAAGGGCTCAAGAGAATCAAGGCAGCGCAGGTCTCTGCCCTGGAGTTATCAACACCATTCTTTGCAACATTTCTTGGATATGTAGTATTGAAAGAAAACAACACACTGCTACAACTTGCCGGCCTGGTATTTCTTGTTATCGGCATATTGTTCCTGGCAAAGCGTGAAGAATAGAATCTTAAAATTCTTCAACAAAATTATCTTAGCAATATAACCTTCTCAACCCGGCTGAATTCACCATATTTCAGGCATACAAAGAAGACTCCTGGTGGTAGTCGGTCACCTGAGTCGGTGTTGCCAAACCACTTAATCGGTAACTGGTAGTTGCTGCCAGAGGCGGACCAACCTCGGGCAGAGACTATATGACAGAATGATTTGACCAAACGACCTGTTACATCATAGATTAAAAGGCTAACCTGTCCAGTTTCAGATAAATCCTTACCTGCATTCGCTAACTGCACATTGGGAATTTCGAATTCAACCTGCGTATAATCTCGGAATGGATTCGGATGAACATTAAAATGCATTTTAGCAGGTGTATTATCCTTATGCAAACCTTCATTAACGGCACCATGCGAAACACAGCTGCCATAGATATCCCATTCACCATTTCTATCAGTCTGCCACAAAATCCAGATCCAACCATCCTCAGTCATTACAGGTTTGATGTCAGTTGCCGCAGAAAGATCAACATAACCGGTATAACCACCACCCCAATAGTAACCACAGTAATAGAAGATATCATAACTACTGTTGCGATTTGTAGAAAAAGCAGTGCAGGTAGGTGCACGAATATCAATGAATTGAAAATACCAGAGTGGGGAGGGAGAAGTATTATCAGAACCTCCGCTTGTAATCCTTTCATATATATTTAGCGTATCATAACCTGTGGAATATATGTTCCAGGTGCCTACACTATCTCTCTGCCAGACAATCCAGACACCAGCAGTAGTATGAGAAAATGGGTCATTCATAACCGCAATCTCAGGAAACTTATCAGGAAATGTATCACTCGTAATCTGCTGAACTGGTTGCCAGTTTCCAGCAATATACTCCCGGTAACATATATCTTGATTCTTTTCCCAGACAACTATTGGATAGTCGTACCTGCTATTAAATTTGGGATTGAGATTGAATAAAGAGTCACTGGTTAAAGCTATTTCATCAGACCAATCTACTCCATCAAAATACCGACAAAAGATATTTGCGAATATCAGTGAATCACCTGCATCAACAAATAATCTCTGCCAGGCAACCCAGACCGTATCCTTAATGACAACAACCGACGGCAATTCATCTTGTGCTGGATTCTGAGTGAGCATCTGTGGTGTTTGCCAGCCATTAGTAGTTTCGCCTTTTGCCACAAAGATTTCAGCATTATCAAGACTATCCCTCTGCCAGACACACCAGTAACAATTTCTGGCATAATCATAGGCAACTGCGGGATTGCAATCATGTAATGGATTGTTTGTTATTCTAAAGGTATCGCTCCAGGTGGTATTGGTACCAAAACGTGAAAAGATCTCATGGTTACCACCCAGATCTGCCTCCCAGACAAGACAGGTTGTGCTAAAGAGTTGAATTCTACATGCCTGGGGATTGAAATCATCAACACCGCTAATACCAAGGTTTTCCGGTATTGACCATCCCTGACAAAACAGCAAAATCATGATACAATAGTTCATCTTGCCCCCTTGAATACATCAAAAAACAGGTGAAGTTTAGCCGTGCTGAAATTTTATTATCCTGGCAAACTCCTCGGGTTTTAGACTGGCGCCGCCTACGAGCACGCCATCAATCTCTTTTTCTGCCATTAATGAATCAATATTCTTCGCATTTACACTGCCACCATAAAGAATTGCTATCGGTTTGTTGAATTGTTTGCGAACAAACTTATGGACCTCGCTTGCCTGCTCTGGTGTCGCAGTTTTGCCCGTACCAATTGCCCAGACCGGCTCATAAGCAAAGATTATCTTGTGAACATCATCCTCTACATCCTGTAAACCCAATTTCAATTGTCTTAGAATTACTTCTTCGGTCTTGCCCTGTTCCCGTTCTTTCTCAGTTTCACCAATGCAGAATATTGATACTAACCCAATCTCAAGGGCAGTCTTCAATTTCTTGTTTATCATCTCATCTGTTTCGTCCATGATATGCCGTCTTTCTGAATGTCCGATCAAAACATACTCACAACCATAGAATTTCAAGAATAGACCAGAAATCTCACCGGTAAATGCACCACTGCGTTCCCAGTGCATATTCTGGGCACCAAGTCTTAATCGCGTGCCTCTTAAAACTTCAGCGACTGCCGGTAATGAAGTGAAAGGCGGAATAATAATAACATCACGGTCGTTGACATCACCCGCAAGTTGTAACAACCTCTGCACCAATCCCCGCGATTCAAGCGGGTCATTATTCATTTTCCAGTTACCAGCAATGATCGGCTTCATAAATCCTTCAGTACTCTCACACCAGGCAGTTCTTTGCCCTCAAGAAATTCAAGTGATGCACCACCACCCGTTGACACATGACTTATCTTTAATTTCAGATTGAACTTCTCCAGCGCTGCAACAGAATCACCACCACCAACAATTGATATTGCACCCTTTGTTGTCGCATCTGCAACTGCTTTTGCAATTGCTTCTGTTCCCTTTGCATAGGCAGTTATCTCAAAAATACCCATCGGGCCATTCCAGACAATGGTCTTCGCGTTTTTTATCAGTTCCTTTATATCAACGATTGAGATTTCTCCAATATCAACGCCGTAGAATCCCTCTGGAATTTCTTCCACTCGGACATTCTTTGTCGGGGTTGCTGACTTTATATCAGTCGCAACCAACACATCCGCCGGAAGATAAATCTTCTGATTACCAAGTAGTATTTTTGCCTCTGAAACAAAATCATCTTCGCATAAAGACTTTCCAATATTCAATCCCTTCGCCTTGTAGAATGTAAAACACATTCCACCACCGATAGCCAGACTATCCACTTTATCAAGGAGATTTTTCAGCACACCAATCTTTGTTGAAACTTTGGCACCACCAATGATTGCGAGCAATGGACGCTGGGGATTTTTCAATACACCCTCAAGATATTTTATCTCTTGCTCCATCAAAAATCCACAGGCAGGAGAGTCAAAATAATGAGTGATTGCTTCCACTGAGGCATGTGCACGGTGTGCTGAACCAAATGCGTCATTGATATATATTTCCGCAAATGAAGCAAGTTCTTTGGCAAAATCAGGGTCGTTCTTCTCTTCTTCAGGATGGAATCTAAGATTTTCAAGGACTAATACATTGCCAACTTTGAGTTCATCCACCATTTTCCTGACCTCAGATCCGACACAATCCGGGGCAAATCTGACTTCACGTTTTAAAAGTTCACCAAGCCTTTTCGCGGCTGGCTTGAGACTCTGTTTGGGGTCTACTTTGCCTTTGGGACGTCCCAGATGACTTGCAATGATTGGTATGCCATTGTTTTGTAGTATGTATTCAATGGTGGGTAATGACCCTTTTATCCGTGTATCATCAGTGATATTCAAATATTCATCAAGAGGAACATTAAAATCTACCCTCAAGAAGACTTTCTTCCCACTAATCGGTAAATCTCTGACCGAAAGTTTGGGCACTATTCCCTCCCGATAATATATTCAAGTAGATCAACTATGCGCAAAGAATATGCCCATTCATTGTCATACCAGGCAAAGGTCTTGATAAAATGACCATTGACCATTGTCAGTTCCGGATCAAAGACTGATGAATGGGGATTGCCGATGAAATCTACTGAAACAAGTGGTTCATCACAATATTGAAGATATTTCCCAAGAGGTCCCTGCGATGCCTTCTTAAAGGCATCGTTAACCTCTTCTCTTGTTGTATCTTTTTCCACACAACAGACAAAATCACAGATTGAAACATTCGCAGTTGGCACCCTTATTGCCACGCCATCAAGTTTGCCTTTTAGTTCAGGGAATATCTCACCGATTACTCTTGCTGCACCAGTTGAAGTCGGAATCATTGACACACCTGCTGCCCGTGCCCTTCTCAAATCCTTGTGCACAAGGTCCAGGATCCGCTGGTCGTTTGTATAGGCATGGATTGTTGTAAGGTAGCCCTTTTTTAAAGTAAAATTTTCGTGCAAAATCTTAACCATCGGCGCGAAACAATTTGTGGTGCATGAAGCGTTTGAAACAATTGCATCTTTCTTCGGATCATATTTATCTTCGTTTATACCCATCACAATTGTCGGAACCTTTGGTTCACCTTTTGCTGGTGCCGTAACAACAACCCTCTTTGCACCACTTTTGAGATGTGTCTCACACTGGGTTCTTTCGGTAAACTTTCCTGATGCCTCAATCACATAGTCAATGCCGAGTTCTTTCCATGGTAACTTTGCCGGCTCCTTTTCCGATAATACCCTATACTCTTTACCGTCAACAACAAAACCACTTGATTTTACCTCAACCTTTGCATCAAACTTTCTGTGAACAGAATCATATTTTAACAAATGTGCTAAAGTCTTTGCATCACTGATATCATTTATTGCAACGACCTCAAATTTGTCGCTCTTATAACCAGCCCTGAAAACAAGTCTACCAATTCTTCCAAATCCATTGATTGCCACCCTTGGTTTCATCAAGACCTCCCTCATTCAATTATATTCTAATCAAAACCCTGGTCAAGGCCTATGGGTTGACTGTTGCCACATATTCCTGACCTGATTTGGTATATTTTAGGATTACCGCACTCTTGATCGGATTACCAGACTCATCAAGTGAGATACTACCCGAAACCGATTTGAAATCCTTTATTGACTGCAGTGCTTCTTTTACCTTAACCGGATTATCAGAATTCGCTTTTTTAATCGCCTCAAGCAAAAGACATGTTCCGTCATAACCAAGTGTAGCCAATGCATCAGGACTTGATCCGTATTTTGCCAGGTATTTCTTCACCCATTCCTGAACCTCAGGTCTTGGATCATCAGGAGAATAATGATTTGTAAAATAGCCACCGGCTATTGCCTCTCCTGCAATCTTAAGCATCTCTGGTGAATCCCAGCCATCACCACCCATTAGGATTGACCTTATACCCATCTGTCTTGCCTGTTTCGCAATAAGCCCAACCTTGTTGTAGTAGTCAGGGATATACAAAACATCCGGATCTGCCTGTTTGACCTTTGTTAACAGGGCTGAAAAATCGGTATCATCTTTCTGGTAGGATTCGTAAACAAGAACCTGACCACCACCCTGAACAAAATTGTCGCGATAGAATTCTGCAAGTCCTTTGACATAATCATTGCCAACATCATACAGAATAGCAGTGGTCTTTGCTTTTATGGTCTCCAGCGCGAACTTGGCAGCAACCCGTCCCTGAAAAGGATCAATAAAACACGCCCTAAAAATGAAATCCTTTCTTGAACCATCATCTCTGATCGTTACTTTGGGATTGGTTGATGTTGGCGTTATCATTACAACACTCGCATCCTGACAGGTTTGCGCAAGTGGTATCGAACACTTAGATGATACTGAGCCGACGAGTAACTTGACACCGTCCTGATTTATCAACTTGCTGCCCGCATTCTGTGCCTCAGTAGGATCATTCTTATCATCCTGAATAAAAGTCTTGATCTGTTTACCATTGATTCCACCTTGCGAGTTGACTTCCTCAATTGCGAGCAGGAAACCATTCTTTGTGGATTCGCCAAATGTCTTGACATCACCGGTCAATGGCGCAACCAATCCAATCTTAATTACATTTTCTTGCTGACTGCACGAAACAATGAACATACCCACAAATATTATGCAAATGATTTTCTTCACAATATCTCCTTTGTTAACGATTCAAGTTGCAAATTTTACCACGCTAACCATAAAGTTATTCTCTGCGGTATTTTTTCATCCCTTCTTCGTATAGATCACCACCGTAAGAATCATTGGCGACTATGAGTGGAAAATCAACAACCTCAAGTTCCCTTATTGCCTCTGCACCAAGATCTTCGTAGGCAACTATCTTCACTGATTTGATATTTTTAGCAATCAGAGCTGCGGCACCACCGGTCGCGGCAAAATATACCGCCTTAAATTGTTTCATTGCCTCACGCACATCCTTAGAGCGAATACCCTTGCCAATCATCCCTTTCAAGCCAATTTCCAGCATTTTTGGTGTATATGGATCACAACGACCCGATGTTGTCGGACCAGCAGGACCAATGACATAACCAGGCTTTGCTGGTGCCGGTCCTGCATAGTAAACAACCTGACCCTTTAAGTCAATTGGTAAAGGTTCACCATTTTCAGCAAGATCAAAAAGCCTTTTATGTGCCGCATCTCTTGCTGTATATATCTTTCCCGAAAGAAGCACACTGTCACCAATCTTCAATTTTAGTACATCCTCATCAGATAATGGTGTCTTGAGCCTTATGAGTTCAGCCATTTTACCTCCTTATATGACTGCTGATTTGTGCCTGGCAGCATGGCAGTTTATGTTGATCGCCGTTGGAAAAGAAGCAATATGTCTGGGATAGACCTCAATAAAAACATCCAGACAGGTTATTCTACCACCCAAACCCATGGGTCCAACGCCCGTGTTGTTAATCTTCTCCAGAAGTTCTTTTTCAACATCCGCATAGAATGGATCAGGGTTCCTCTCGCCAATGTTACGCAATAGTGCTTTTTTTGCAAGATAAGCAACGTATTCAAAATTACCACCAATACCAATACCTACGACAATTGGCGGACAGGGATTTGAACTCGCCTGGATCACCCAATCAACAGCAAATTTCTTGACACCCTCAATACCTGCTGCTGGTGTCATCATTTTTACCGTACTCATATTCTCACTACCACCACCTTTTGGCGCAACCGTGATCTTAATCTTATCTCCGGGCACGATTGTTGTATGAATTATCGGCGGTGTATTGTCATTGGTGTTTTTCCCTTTGATTGGATCAGCAAGAATAGACTTCCTGAGGTATCCTTCTGTATATCCTTTTGCAACGCCCTCACTGATTGCCTTATTTATGTCACCTTTCACGCGCACATCCGCGCCGTGTTCAAGAAAAATGACCGCAAAACCAGTATCCTGGCATATCGGTATCTGCTCTGTTTTTGCGATATCCGCATTCTTTAGCAATTGAGAAAAAATATCCTTACCAACTGGAGATTCTTCGTTTTCCAGTCCCTTTTTGAGTGCATTATATACATCATCACCCAAGAAATAATTGGCTTCCTTGCACAGCCGGGCTACGGTCTCCACGATTGTGCCATACTCAACCTCTCTCATTAAGCCTCCTTGTTTTTTGCAAAAGTTAGACCCAAAAACTATTTGGTAGGTGTGAGGACATAGATCGCGGTTATTGCCGGAAGTTCTTCAGCCCTTATTTCTAATTCACCGGGTATTTCTTTGACCTCTTTATTCCTGATGAAGTCCTCAATCGGCGCAATAGGAAATTCACATTTACTCGTCTTGTAGTGCATAGGAATAACAACCTTTGGTTTCAGGATACTAATGATGCCTTCCGCATCCCTCGCATCAACGGTAAAATACCCACCTACCGGGATTAGCAAAATATCAACATTACCGATCTTATCTGCATCAGCCTTGGAAATAACATGTCCCACATCGCCCATGTGGACGACATTCACACCATCTATTTTCATATTGAAGATAATATCCTTACCCCTTTCCTTACCGCCACTCTTGTCATGAAAAACCTCAATGCCAGTTATCTTTATTTCTTTAATCTCACTCTGACCAGGTTTTCTGACAAATACCGGATTGCCTTTAATATTTGTCTCATTGTGGTCATCATGGTCATGGGAAATTGTAACAATATCAGCTGATTCAGTGATCGCCCCATATTTTATATCACCACCAAAGCAACCTGGTTTGTAGGGATCTGTTATTATTTTAGTGCCTTTCTCTGAAGTAAGCATAAATGCTGCGTGACCCAGGAATTTAATCTTCATAAGCGACTCCTTTTTCTTGTCTAATTATATTCCTATCGCCATAAAAATCAAGAATAATTTAGTCAATGATGATTCTCCAATTTCTTCAAGTCTCCTGCCATCAGGTCAAAATCTGCAATCCCCCAATCAAACAGGTATTGGAACACCAAAATGATATGCTTGACACAGAGCATTTTCTGATTAGTATTATATGTCGCCATAAACAATCTGCTTCAAAAAATAATCTAAACTAAGTGGTGGCGATAAAAGAGTGGTCGGATTTACTGGTTTTTGACCAAACCTAAAGGAGGTATTTGATGAAAGAAAGAGTGGAGCGCATACTCGCTGAGATAAGGCCAAATCTGCAAAGGGACGGTGGGGATGTAGAACTGGTTGAAGTTAGTGCCGATGGAGTTGTCAAGGTGAAACTTACCGGAGCATGTGGTGGATGTCCGATGAGCACGCTAACCCTTAAAATGGCAATTGAAAAAAGAATAAAAGATGCAATACCTGAGATCAAATCAGTGGAACAGGTATTCTGAGGAGGAGATTATATGCCAGTAATTAGTCTTAACGATGATACTTTTGACCAGGAAGTGAAAAATTCAAGCATACCGGTCCTGGTTGACTTCTGGGCCGCGTGGTGTGGCCCATGTAGAATGATTGCCCCAATAATTGAGGAAATAGCAAAAGAATATGAGGGCAGGGTGAAAGTCTGTAAAATCAATGTGGATGAAAATCCCTCTAAGACGACAGAATACAAAATAATGAGCATACCAAATATGAAGATATTCAAGGACGGTAAGGTCGTGGATGAGATCATTGGTGTGGTTCCAAAGACTGAACTTACCAAGCATATTGATAAGCTATTGTGAACACAAGAACATTACATAAGGTCTCTTACGGAATCTATATAGTCAGTTCAAAAAAAGGTGAAAAACTGAATGGTCAGATCGTGAATACTGTATTTCAGATTACCGCAGAACCTCCACAAATGGGAATCTCCATTAACAAGCAAAATCTGACACATGAATACATTGAGTCAAGTAAGGTTTTTTCGATCGCAATACTTGCAAAAAATACTCCGCCAAAATTTATCGGGCAATTCGGTTTCAGAACTGGCCGTGATATTGAAAAATTCAAAGGGGTGAATTTCAGAATGGGTAAAACTGGCGCGCCGCTTATTATTGAGAATACTATCGGTTATATTGAATGTGAGGTGTTGAATTCAATTGATTGTGGAACACATACGATGTTCATTGGCAGAGTTGTGGATGCCGAAATAACTGATGATCAATCAGAACCATTGACTTATGACTACTACCACAAAGAATTGAAACTGAAAGTCCCCAAGACCGCAACCACTTATATTGAGGAAAGACAGGAGAAAACATGACTGTCAGAGAAATAAGGCAAAAAGTCTACGCAGTGGGCACAAATCACTGGGACAGAAGGCTCTTTGATGAACTCATTCCACTGCCCGATGGTACGAGTTATAATTCATACCTGATTATGGGCAGTGAGAAAACCGCACTCATTGATGCGGTTGATCCGGCAAAACAAAACGAACTGATTGACAATTTAACGAAAATCAATATCAGCAAAATTGATTATGTCATTTCAAATCATGCAGAACAGGACCACTCAGGTGGCATACCAAAAGTGCTTGAAACATATCCAATGGCAAGGGTCGTGACAAACCCGAAATGCAAGGAATTTCTGATGGAACATCTGCTGATTCCTGAAGAAAAGTTTTTGGTAGTAAACGATAACGGTACAATATCACTGGGCAATCGCACGTTGCAATTCATCATTGCCCCATGGGTCCACTGGCCTGAGACCATGCTCACATATTTGAAAGAAGAAAAAATTCTCTTCCCCTGCGACCTATTCGGCTCTCATCTTGCCACCAGTGATTTGTATTCAACAGATGAAGCAAAGGTCTATGAATCAGCAAAGCGTTATTATGCAGAAATAATGATGCCCTTTAGAAAAAATATCCAAAAACATATAGCAAGACTGGTAGAATTTGAGCTTGATATCATCGCACCAAGTCATGGGCCGGTACACAACAAACCAGAATTTATCCTGAGTGCCTACAAAGACTGGATATCTGACAATACTAAGAATGAAATAGTATTTCCTTATGTATCAATGCACGGCAGCGTGGAAAAAATGGCAGAATATTTTATTGACGCAGTAATGAAGCGCAATATTACAATCAAACCATTCAATCTCACAAAGACCGATAATGGAGAACTGGCAATGGCACTCGTTGATGCCGCAACCGTAGTAATTGGTACACCGACAGTCCTGACCGGACCCCATCCGGCTGCCGTTTATGCTGCATATCTCTGTAATGCACTCAGGCCAAAGACAAAATTCATTTCAATCATTGGCTCTTATGGCTGGGGCGGTAAAATGCCAGAGAAACTGAAAGAGCTTACTTCTAATCTAAATGTTGAATTGATTCCACCGGTTATTGTGAGGGGTTATCCGAAAGCGAGCGATTTCCAGGCACTGGACACTCTGGCTGACAGTATTCTGGAAAAACACAAAGGCATTGGCATAATAGGCTAATTTGCCTCTGTCCGTTTGCACCTAATGCAGTACTGCTATTTTCTTGACTATTCTGCTGGTAGTACCGCTGTAAATCATCAGGAAGTAATTCCCTGCGGGAAGACCCCGAACATCAAAATTGATGCAATAGGTACCTGAGTGGTCTGGCTGGGCAGAAAATGTTTGCATCAACTGCCCACATACATTGAAGATCTTTACTTGTACTTCTTTTTCACTTTTCAGCGAGAAACTGATTATTGCCCTTTCTGTTACTGGATCGGGGAAAACCCTGACATTTGAGACTGCTGGTTCGTTATGTTTTGCTTCTTTGACATTTAAGAACCAAGTCATATCATACTGCCATTGTGCCCAGTGATCATTGATAACAAGGAGTGTCTCTGCTGGTGGATTATTATTGCAGAATTCACCCAACACAATTGCTGCGATAAATGTGATAACCGAATCTGCAGACAAACTAAATGGTCCGCTTGAGATTAGACATCTAACATCATCAGGATTACCAGATATGGTATCAAATGGATTGTAATTGCCATTCAGGTCATAACCAGCAAGAAAGAGAAAGCGCTCACGGTCATTAACTGGATCAGTTCCTATCTTGCTGACCTTGAATGCGGTTAATCCAAGCTGAGGGTTTTCCGAGGCATCGCGCCAGTCAGGGACGCCGTCATTATCAACATCCCATCTATGAGGAGGTAGATTATTCACATACCAAATACTATCCCTTTCATATTGATCAGGAATTCCGTCTTCATCTTTGTCACAGCCGTACTGTAGATCAAGAGGAGTCTATAGCAAATCTATGCCCACAGCGCCCACATTGTACAAGGCTTCCCAGGAATAAGCAAGATTATCTATCACGAAGTAGTCACCATTCACAAAATATACTCTCTTAAGAATTGCCGTTGCTTGCTGACTCTGAGAACCGTAAGAAAACTCGGGATCTATACAAATACCAAAATAACAATTTTGAAGATCACCATGGGAAACATTCTTTATCTCATACTTCACAAAAATTACATCTTCAATCAAATGCATATCCCAGACATAGATTGACTGGTAGATTTCAACCCCTATAGGTCTGGTATCACCCGGACAATGCTGCGCAGGATTACTATCGTTGTAGCAACACCAGGAATCCTGATTAGAAATTCTGTTCTGTCGTGCCATTGGAAATACATTTAAGGGTGGCGGCCAATCATTTGGGTACATATAGATTACTGCATTGGGATTTGATACTTCCATACCTGATAGTCCTGGACAAAACTCTGAGACTGCACCAATTGGTGTAAACCCGATTGTGACCAATGTGTCTCCACCATCAATCACACCGAACCATAAGCCAGCACCATGTGCGTAGTATAATCCACTACCTCTGGGCCACCACAAACCAGGATTTCCACTCGCTGAACGGGCAAACTGACCATAATTTGAAAAACATAACTCCATCTGGTTTGCTTTGTGAAACCATCCTTCCAGCCTGATCAAGTCAGGTGCAAATACTTGTGCACCTGCGGAATTATTCTCACATCAACGAGCCTCTTCAATGCCTTTTTCTGTATATCAAGAATATTTGCAATGTTTCGTCCGAATACTGGCTGTATCACCAGCGGGATATTCTTGTTAACCTTCTCAATAATTGATATAACACTTTCCAGTTCCCTTGGTATCAAATTCTCATTTATCACCATCTTCACAAAAACCTCTTTCCTGCTCGCCAGCTTAAGTATCTCCTCGTGTTTCTTCCACATACCAGGTCTACCTGTAGCAGTTGGAACTTTGAAATCAAGGGCAGTAATATCAATATGTTTTGAAATCATTTCAAAAGCACCAGGAAGTGTTCCATTCGTTTCCAGATATATGATTTTCCCCTTTCTTTTCAATTCTTCACAGAGTTGCAATAAGAACAGGGGTTGGAGCAAAGGCTCACCACCGGTCATTGCAACAATATACTCTGCGACCTTTTCTACAACAAAATCAACCTCAACCGGATTATTGTAGGTCTTATGATTGAAGACAAATACACCCTCTTTTTTCTGGCATTCAGGCACATCGCAATAATCACAGGAAAGATTACAACCAAGAAATCTAACAAAGGTCATCCGCTGTCCAACTCTGATTCCCTCTCCCTGAACAGAATCAAAAATTTCTCTCAAATAACCAGCCATAACTAACCTCACTTCGTTCACAAATCAAAACAACAACCAGCTCAAACCAGAATTCAGAGCGCCAATAATATCCTGAAATCTACTATCTGATCAGCTACATTTTTTGCGTTTCTGATTCAGGATATAGTAATTCTCACCCAGCTATTGTACCCACCTCACTTTGCACCGCGCAGTGTTCACTTTTTCTATCTCTTTGGTATAACGATCCATTATCAAATTGGCAAACTCATACGGTTCAATATCATAGTCTTTCAATCCCTTTGTTTTAACCGGTGTGTTGGTTGAAGTAATGTTAATACCAAAATGAATCAAGGAAGATAACGGTGATACAGTGGCAACCGAAATCGATAACTTCGCATCATCTTCATACAAATCAGAATTGGCTCTCCTTACTAACAATTTCCCTTTTATTTCATTTATTGTATCACGAACAATGCAGGTTAGTATCAATTGTCTTAGCACTATCTTTTCAATATCTGTATCATAATGCTCTACAATAAAATGGAGCATATATTCAGAGTAGATCGCCTTACCTGCTTTTAGATCTTCAATGTCAACCATTTCTTTCAACTTTACATCGCATGGTCCGCAGAATGCGATGATTGCATCACCAACGATTCCGAATGCGGTGTAGGCAAAATTACTCCGCATTTGCTCGCCGGTATAGGCAATCTCTTCTTTTATCAACCGGTATCTCATGTACTTCCCCCCTTTTCTCTTATATTCAATTTTCTTTTCAAAAAAGGAATCAAACCACCTTCATTAAGGATCTCAAGAATAAATGCTGGCAATGGAATACCTCTTATGGTTTCATTCGTTCGCATATTTTTTATTATACCTTCTTGCAAATCAATTTCAAGTGTGTCTTCGTGTTCAACTTTTTTTGTAATACCCGGTGCAATCAATATCGGCAAACCGAGATTTATTGCATTGCGATAAAAAATCCGGGCAAATGATTCGGCGATAACCAGACCTATGCCAAAATATTTTAGACAGGTCGCAGCTTGCTCTCTGGATGAACCACAACCGAAATTCCTGCCGGCAACAATAATGTCACCGGATTTTGCGGTCTTCAAGAATTCCGGGTAGGCAAGTTCAAAACAATGTTTTGCCATTTCTTGACGGTCAGTGGTAATTGAAAGATACCTTCCAGGGTAAATGTCATCAGTATTAACATTGTCGCCAAACTTATAGACACGCCCTTTAATCATAACGGTTCAGTTATTTCTCCAGTTATTGCCGAAATCGCCGCCGTCGCAGGTGATGCCAGATAAATAAATGAATCAGGACTACCCATTCTACCTTTGAAATTTCGGTTTGTTGTGGAAAGACATACTTCGCCCGATGCGAGCAAACCCTGATGTGCGCCCAGACACGGGCCACAACCAGGATTTAAGACAAGTGCGCCCGCTTTCAAAAATATTTCTATGTAACCTTTTTCCAGTGCCTGGAGATAAGTAGCACGCGATGCCGGAATCACCAGTAATCGGACTTCAGAGTGTACCTTCTTACCCTCAAGAATTTCTGCCGCAATTGCCAGATCTTCAAGTCTTCCATTAGTGCAGGAACCGAGTAGTACCTGATTGACCTTAATACCAGCAACTACTTTTACTGGTTTGACATTATCAACAGAATGCGGGCAGGCAATCTGTGGTTCTAATTCACTCACATCCAGTTCAAAGGTCTGTGAATACTCAGCCCCCTTGTCAGGCAGAACTACCTCAAAGTTTTTTTCTGTCCTCTGTCTGACGAATTCAATCGTCTTTTCATCAGGAATGACAAACGCATTTTTTGCGCCCATCTCCATTGACAAATTCGTGAGGACCATCCTTGAGGCAACAGACATTTCTGCCATTGCCGGACCACAAAATTCGACAGACTTGTAATCCGCGCCATCTGCCCCGAACATACCGATTATCGATAGAATCAGATCTTTTGCCGAAACATATTTGCGAAATTTTCCGCTGACTACAATTTTTAAGGACTCGGGAACCTTGAGCCATAATTCACCTGTTGCCCAGACACCTGCCATTTCGGTACCACCGATACCAGTCGCAAATGTTCCAAAAGCACCATGGGTTGTTGTATGGGAATCAGTTCCAACCAGTACCTCGCCCGGACGACAATGACCAAATTCAGCCAGGATCTGATGACAGATACCTTCTTTCAGGTCATAAAAATATCTTATCCCCTGTTCTTTTACGAATTCCCTGACTCTTTTGTGGGTGGTCGCAGTCTTCTCCGATTCGGCAGGAATCCTGTGGTCAAAGAGAATAACAATCCTTTCTGGATCCCATACCCTCTCAACGCCTATGTCCCTGAAAGACTTCAATACCACATCGGCATTTTCATGGGACATCGCCACATCTACCTTTGCCATCACAATCTCATTGGGTATTACCCTGGACTTACCCGATGCCCTGGCTAAAATTTTCTCAACAATGGTAGGCATATTTAAAACCTATGAATTTGGAATCTCGGATTTGTTCAGGTTTTTGGAATTCGGCTTCAGGATCTATCAATATCTCTCTCCCATGGTCCATCATATTCAACTTCTGACTTGCACATCTGACGCATTGGTTTTTCTTTAGCAATCTCTTCATAGACATGAGTAATAAGCCCGGCACACCTACCCAGCAGGAAGAATGCCTTACCCAGTCGCCAATCAAATTCCATATCCGAAATGACCGCGGCAATCGCCCCATCAACATTTACCGGCAATGCCTTTACCAAAGCAAATTCATTCTCAATCTGCCCGGTAAGTCTTATGTGATCACCGGTTATCCCCAGTTCATCAGCAAGGGCAAACAGCCTTTTTGTCCTCGGATCCTGAGTATGAATCCTGTGGCCAAAACCGGGCATATATTTTCCTTGCTCCTTCAATTTACCGAGTAAATGCTGAGCGGTTGTTTTATAATTCCAATTCTCCTGCTTCATCCTTTTTACCCAATCCTGGAGTATGCGCGCGGCTTCTTCAATGGCACCACCGTGCACATCACCAACAGCAAGAATGCCCGCAGCCACCGCAGTCGGTAGCGGAACGCCGGCTGATGCCACTATCCGCGCTGCATGGGTGGTTGGTGGAGTGGTTCCGTGATCTATTGAGGAAGTAATAATGGCATCAATCATTTTCCCCTCTCTCTCATCGGGTAAGCGATTCTTCAAAAGCAGGAAAAAAACCGAGGCAAAAGGAACATTGCCAATCAAATCTTCCTGGCGATAACCTTTTGTCACAATGTGATTGGGCTCAATTTTCGTTATCCCACTTTTCCAAACCAAATTAACCTCCTCTGCTAATACTCTTCACCAGGTCATCCATGGAGTATAAACCAGGTTTTTGTTTCAGAATAAATCTTACAGCAAGAAGCGTACCATAGGCAAAACACTGTCTGCTTGTAGCATAGTGCCTTAACTCAACAAATTCACCATTGCCCAGAAACATAACACGGTGTTCACCTATCACATCCCCCCCGCGAACCGCGCTGATACCAATTTCATCAGACTTCCTTTCTCCAACTATCCCCTCACGGCCATGGATGAATTTTGCATCATGCTTTACCTCTTTTATCACTTTGGCGATTGCCTTCGCCGTTCCTGAAGGTGAATCTTTTTTTTGCCTGTGGTGCGTTTCAATTATTTCAATATCATAGTCTTTGAGAATCCTTGTGGTATCCCGAACCAAACTAAGCAGATGATTAACGCCAACTGACATGTTGGGGCTCAAAAAAATTGGAAAATCTCTTGCGCAATCCTTGATTTCCTTAATCTGAGATTCAGAAAATCCAGTTGTGCCAATACAATAGGACTTCTTAAAGTTTACGACTCTTCTCAAATTCTCAATCGTCGCATCTGGATTTGTAAATTCAACCACGCAATCGGAATTTTTGATTACTGCCAAGATATCATTGTAGATCATCACCCCGTCAATCGTTTTCCCAATCAGTTGACTATCCTTTTCTTCTATACCAGCGATAATCTTTGTATCCTCATAGTTGTGAACGGCCCTGATTATTTCCCTGCCCATTCTTCCACCAGCACCACATAGAATAAGCTTTAGCATATTTTAACTCCGTATTCAATTAGTTTTGTCCTTAAGATTGAAGTATTTTCCGAGCTCATCTCAACGAGTGGTAATCTTGGCTTGCCCGCAGCAAATCCCATAAGCGTCATTGCCTTCTTAACTGGAATTGGATTGGTTTCCATAAACAACGCCTTGACAACGGGAAACATTTTCAAATGCAATCTCCGCGCTTCATTTAGATTCCCTCGAAAAAAAAGATCACACATATCTGCGACATCCCTGGGAAAGATATTTGCAATCACCGAGATTACACCCTTGGCACCAATAGCGAGCATAGGCAGTGTTAGTGAATCATCGCCCGAAAGAATATCAAAATCATCTTTGACAAGATTCACAAGCTCGGAAACCTGATCAAGATTACCACTGGCTTCTTTTATTGCAACAATATTTTTACAATCTGAAGCAAGCTTTGCGACGGTCTGCGGTTGAATGTTCACGCCGGTTCTTCCCGGAACATTGTATATGATAATTGGCAGATCAGTTGCTGCTGACACCGTCTTGTAATGGTGATACAATCCCTGCTGGGTTGGCTTATTATAGTAAGGGGTAACAACCAGAATCCCATTTGCGCCATATTGCTGTGCCTTTTGTGCATTCTTCACTGTCTTGGTTGTTGAGTTTGTGCCCGCTCCAGCAATAACTGGTATTCTACCAGCCACCTGTTCAAGGCACAACTTGATGATTCTTTCGTACTCATCATCAGTCAGACTGGGGCTCTCGCCAGTCGTTGCACAGGCAACAATGCCACTTGTATTATTATCAACAAGAAATTTCAAATTCCTTTTCAAACCCTCTTCATCAAGGATATCATCCTTGAATGGCGTTGCAATTGCCACATACGAACCTTTATAGCTCATACAATCTCCTTGCTTCTATAATTTCTTGATTTTTCTGAGCATATCATAGATTCTGTTGAAATCTTCAAGACTCATACAGTAAATAGTGATCGCCCCTTTCTTTTTCTTCCATTCCACATTCACTCTTGTTCGCAGTATCTTCGACAATTCATCCTCAAGTATCATCAGATTCGGCTCTTTCTCCTTGCCTGGCCTGATTTTTGGAATCTTTGCCAGCCGCTGGACCAATTTCTCTGGATCTCGAACCGAAAGACTTTCCTGTACAACCCTATCAGCAGCCTGCAGCATCTTGATTTCACTGTCCAGCGAAAGGATTGCGCGCGCATGGCCTTCCTGAATTTGGCCGTTTTTGAGATAGTTTTTGACCTTTTCTGGCAGAATCAAAAGTCTCAATACATTGGTCACGGTTGAGCGATCTTTTCCCACAAGTTTAGAAATCTCTTCGTGAGTCAAACCAAATTTCCGGCTCAGTTGTTCATAGGCTAATGCTTCTTCAATCGGATTCAGGTTCTCGCGATGCAAATTCTCAATCAAACCGATTTCCAATAACTCCTGTTCTGAAAGGTCGCGGATAATTGCGGGAACCTCTTTCAATCCCACAATCTGTGCTGCCCTGAATCTCCTCTCGCCAGCAGCAAGAATATACTGATTATCATATTTCTTAACGATAATAGGCTCAATAATTCCCTTTTCTTTGATTGAGTTCACGAGTTCCCTGATACTCTCTTCATTGATTTTCTCTCGGGGTTGATAAGGATTTGGCTTGATGTCACCTATTGGGATCATACGAAACCCTTCTCTCAACACGGTCTTGTCTTCAGAAGAAATCAATGCCTCAATCCCTCTGCCCAACGCCCTTTTACGCATGATTCAATATCTCCTCGGTTAAACGCAAATATGACTGGGCACCATTTGATGAAATGCTGAAATGGAGAACAGATTTGCCAAACGATGGCGCTTCAGCAATACGAACCGAACGCGGTATAACTGTTTCAAAAACTGAATCGGCAAAATGCTTTCGTATCTCACCAACAACATCCTTGGAAAGATTCAATCTTGCATCAAACATCGTGAGCAAAATACCCTCAATTATTAAATCAGGATTCAAGCTGTCTTTCACTGTCTTCAGGGTCTTCAACAGTTTTTCCAGTCCCTCAAGGGCATAATACTCACACTGAATCGGAACAATGACACCATTACATGAGGCAAGTGCATTCAAAGTCAACAGCCCCAGTGAAGGCGGACAATCAATAATTCCAAAATCATAATCCTGCTCAATAAGGCTGAGTGCATTTTTGAGTTTTTTTTCACGCTGTTCAACAGTAACGAGTTCAACTTCAGCACCAACCAGATCCGGTGTTGAAGGCAATAAAGAAAGATAGTTCCATTTTGTCTTGATAATTGCATCACGCACTGTCTCAGGTTCAAACAGACAATCATATACCGAGACCTCGAGTTCTTTATAGTTAATACCTACTCCGCTGGTGGCATTTGCCTGTGGATCAAAATCAATCAGCAAGGTTCTTTTTTCCGCGAGCGATAGACCAGCTGAAAGATTTACTGCAGTAGCAGTTTTACCGACTCCACCCTTTTGATTGCAGACCGCAATTTTCCTCATTTGGATATTTTAACAAAAATTTATCGTAAGTCAACAATAATTTAGATCCAACAATCTACAACCTTTCAAAGCGCTAAGGCAAACCCTCAGATGACACACATTCAGGAACTGGATAGCAACAAAGGACAACACCGCTCAATGTTGACAGAATAAATCTGCTGAATAAAATAGGCAATGGATAACCTGATCGCCATTATTAAAGCAAATGACTATATAAGGAAGATAGTTGCCATAAAGCGCAAAGGTAAACTCTTTCTTGTTGGCGGAACAATAAGAGACATGCTAATGGGGATTGAACCTAAAGATTTCGATTTCGCAATACAGGGTTCAGGGGTGCCATTTGCTCGTAAGGTGGCAAAAGCACTGAACGGCTCATTTGTCCTTTTGAGCCGCAAAGATGACGAGGCTCGCGTTGTGATTAATGAGACTATCTTTGATTTTGTGGGATTTGAGCATATCATTGATGATCTGGAACGACGGGATTTTACGATCAATGCTATGGCGTTGGACCTCGATAATCTGGAATTCCTTGATCCTTTTGGTGGACAAACAGACCTCAAGAAAAAAGTTATACGTTTGACTTCAGAAAGGGTCTTACAGGATGATCCCTTACGGATCCTGAGGGCATTCCGGTTTGCGCTGGAACTCGATTTCAAAATCGATAGAGAATTTTACAAAAAAGCCGCGGGCATATCGCTGAAAAGGATCGCGGCAGAACGTATTGGCTATGAGTTTATGAGAATAATTGCCTGCGTTAACTCGGAAAAATATATCAAAAAAATGAACGAACTCGGTATTTTCCAGCAAATCTTTCCTGAAGCAAGAAAAATAATTGAAGATGGATTCTTATGGGAACATTCCCTGAACACCTATTATGCCCTCGAAAAACTGATGGAAACAGGATTTTTCAAAGAAGAACTATCACCGGAATTTGAAGCGTATTTTTCGATTGAGCGGCGTAGACCGCTTCTAAAACTTGCCGGGCTCTTCCATGATGTGGCAAAACCAGACACATTTTTGCTAAGAGAAGGCGATGTTCATTTTTACGGTCATGATACGAAAGGTGCAAAGACCGTTGAGATACTTGGCTACAAAAGGTTGAAACTTTCACGCAGTGACGTAACAATGATAAGAAGACTTGTCAAAGAACACATGAGACCACACTTGCTGGCAACCGATGATTCACTCACTGAAAGGGCAATCCGCAGGTTCTTCCGCGACCTTGGTGAAGATTATTTTGGAGCGATGATGCTCGCCTGGGCAGATGGTTATGCAACTGCGGGCAGAACCGCACACCTGGAAGAAAAATTCCTGAAGATGATCAATCTTAAACGTGCTGACGATGCAAAACCAAAAGTAGAAAGACTCGTCAATGGTTATGATTTGATTGCGCTTGGTTTGAATCCGGGTCCGGTTTTCAAAATCATTCTGCAGGAAATTCTTGATATGCAGATTGAAGGAAAGATTAAAACAAAAGAAGAGGGACTAAAAATAGCTGAAGAAATCTACAAGAGATATTCAAAGAATTAGCAATAGCTTGTTGATTTTCTTGAGAAATTGACTATTATTCTCTATGAAATTGAGACCCTTAAGAATCATTAACAAAACACCAATTGAAGAACTTGGAGATCTGAGAAGAAGTGTCAAAATCTTCGTGAAGCGTGATGATTTGAATGGTCTATTGATCTCGGGCAATAAGGCGAGAAAACTTGAATACCTTCTTGCAGATGCCAGAGCCCAAAAATGTGATACCATCATTACCTGCGGACCTGTGCAGTCAAATCACTGTCGGACAACTGCCGCATTTTGTCAGATATTTGGTTTTGAATGCTATCTGCTGTTGAGACTTCCGCCCAACCAATCCCTCATACCGCAACCAACAGAGGCTAAAGGAATAAGCGCAGAAGAATTCACGGGTAACCTTCTGCTTGATAAACTGCTGGGCGCTCATATCATCTATATTACACCGGAACAGTATGAAAATAGAATGGAATTAATGAAAGACTATGCAAAAAGACTCAAAAATAAAAGATGCTATATCATACCTGAAGGCGGTTCAAATGAAGTTGGTGCACTGGGTTATGTTGATTGTATGAACGAAATGAAAAGATTTATCAAAGAAAAGAAGATAGAGGCAATATACTGTGCAGTTGGTTCTGGAGGAACATATGCTGGGTTACTGCTGGGTAAAAAAATCATGAAATTGGACATCGATTTGAATGGTGTGATCATCTGTGACACTGTAGAATACTTTACAAACAAGATATCAGTAATTTGCAACAATGCTATTGAATGTTTCAATCTTAGAACCAGAGCTGATAACCAGGAAATCAAGCTGGTTGATGGGTATGTGGGTAAAGGGTATGGCATACCATACCCTGAAGAGATTGGAGTGATCAGGGATATGGCGAAAAAAGGTATTATTCTTGAACCTGTCTATACTGGTAAGGCATTTTATGGCATGCTCCAGGACTTAAAGAGACGAAACTACAGCAAGGTGATTTTTATCCACACCGGTGGAATATATAGCATATTTGCCTATTCCAAAGAACTGGCTTAGATATCTGAATTCAAAACCTGACCAATGCTGTTTTCAGAATTTCGAAAACCAATTCGTCATAACTCAAGCCATTTGCCCTTGCTTCCAGGGGCAAATTTGATTCCGGCAACAAACCAGGGATTGTATTCACTTCCAAAACATAGGGGTTGTTGTCGGAATCAAAAACGAAATCAACACGGGAAAATCCCGAGGCGCCTATTGATTGATGGGCCAACAGCGCATATGCCTGGGTCATTCTATACTTTTCTTCGGGAAGTCTCGCCGGTATGATATAATCGGTCATACCTTTGGTGTATTTTGATTTGTAATCGTAGAATTTTCGCTTTCTTGGTGCTATTTCAAGCAGTGGTAAAGGGACTTCGTTCAGAACACCACAAGTTACTATAATTCCGGGGATATATTTTTCAAAAAATATGTCCGGATGTTTTTTTCTGATGGTTCTTATCGTCTTTGCTAACCTGGCTTTGGTTTCCACAATAACTACACCAACACTTGAACCTTCAGCACGTGGTTTAACAACCAACGGCAACCCCAGTTTGTCGATTATCTGTTCAATATCAATCTCTTTTTCATAGTAATAGTCCGGGGTTGGAATATCCTTTGATTTGAAAATATACTTTGAAATAATCTTATCCATTCCGATGGCCGAACCAAGCACGCCCGAACCAGTATATGGAATCTTCAGAAACTCAAGGATCCCCTGAACTGTACCATCCTCGCCAGGGTTACCGTGTAACGCAATAAAGGCAATATCAATGTCCTTCAGCTTTCTAAAAAGATTCTTATCAACATCAATACCTCTGACGCGAAAACCCTGTTTTTTCAATGATTCAATAACGGTCTGGCCCGAACCAATAGAGATCTCACGCTCTGATGACCACCCACCATAGAGTACACCGATAGTTTTTGACCGTAGAAAATCGCGTTCATTATACATGTACTTATCATATCAAAAAAAAACTGAAAGTCAAGTTCTAATGAAAGGTTTAAGTCTTATATTAGGTTCAAACTGACTATTGACAAATCCATTACATTGCGTAAAATTCTGTGTATGATAAGAACAATTATTATGATAGCAGGTATCACCGCCTTGGTAAATGCCATCAACTTTGATGCCTTGAATCACAACCCTGATAACATATTCTATGCAAATCCCTGGATGGGTGAGGTAAAATTAAGAGTAGCAAAAGGTGCAATTCTTAATGCCTTCGTATTGCATGCTGGCAAGAGAACTAAGATGAATCTCAGTTTTCAGGATAGCAAGTATGACTATTTCACTGCAGAGATCGGACATTTTGATTCCTCCATAACATATCAATTCGTGGTGTATGATATTACTGATTCCTTGATCCTGCCCCAAACAGGAACTTACAAAACAACCCAACAGGCTTTTGTAATACCGAATTGGGCGTATTGTAAAACCTATTATTCAATCTTTCCTGATGGATTTAACAACGCAGATCCTGCGAACGATCCACCGAACCGTGTTGCCTGGGGCAAGCTGCCAGACAAAGAGTATGTGTATGGTGGAGATCTGGCTGGTATTCTTGAGAAAATACCCTATCTTGATTCACTGAATATTGATGTGTTGCTTCTGCAGCCAATCTTCTCGGCTAATTCCAATCATAAATACAATTTGCGCGATTATGCTCTGCTTGACCCGCAATTCGGTGATACTACTGATCTGAGAAAGTTAGTAAACGAAATCCACCGCATCGGCAAAAGAATCATTCTGAAAATCATAGTCACTCACACTGGCTCTGATTTTCCAGCGTTCCTTGATGTTATCAAAAATGGTGCCAATTCTAAGTATTACAACTGGTATCTAATAAATTCTACGCCGATAAAAACTTCGCCACCAACCTATGAGTGCTGGTTGAATGATAGCCGATTCCCTAAACTAAATTTGAAGGATACATCATTGAGGGCATATCTTATCGGCTATATTGACTACTGGTTACACTTTGGATTCGATGGGATTTATATTGGTGAAGACAGCAAGATTGATATTGACCTAGTGCGCGATTTAAAAAACTCAACAAAGAAAAAATATCCCCAATTACTGATTCTGGGCAGTGCTGATAATACAGGAATATACGGCTTTGATGGAACCACAAACAAAAAAATATCGGACCTAATCATAAACTACTTTGTCAAAATGACTGTTGCCGCCAGCGATTTTGATATTGAATTAAGAAAAGCACTTTTTTTCAATCCTTCTCAGGTTAATCTAACCAATCTGATCGACTTAACTGGCCTTGGCAGAAGAATAGCTGGCGCTACTGATATGGCTAATCTTAAGTTGCTTTACGCTTTCGTTTTCACATTCTGTGGTTCGCCAGTAATAACTTATGGCGACGAGGTTGGATTGACTGAAGGGCAACTTTTCAACCTGGGTACCTACAACTGGAATGAAGAAAAACAAGACAGAACATTGCTTGCTGAAATAAGAAAACTCATCAACATCCGCAAAGACAATCCGCCTCTCACCAGCAAAAATTTCTTCACACTCTATGTCAATGACATTAACCGGGTCTATGCCTATGACCGCGGGGGAATTATTACAATCATAAATGCTGGCGAAACTCAAAGTTTTGTTGCGTTGTATGCCTGGAACGGAACTTACACAGACCTGATTACCGGCGAAAGGCACACCGTTGCAAATCAACAGTTGAGATTGTCTGTTCCTGCAAAATCATATCGAATCATGCGGCGTGAATCTTAAACTTGTTTCCAATTTTAAACCTGCTGGTGATCAACCTCAGGCAATCGAAGAACTTGTTCGTGGGATAAGAGCGGGTGCCAGATTTCAGACCTTGCTCGGTGTAACGGGTTCTGGCAAAACATTCACTATTGCAAATGTAATTGAACAAATCCAGAAACCCACCCTGGTTATCTCTCACAACAAGTCCCTGGCCGCCCAATTATACAGTGAATTCAGATCATTTTTTCCGGATAATGCCGTTGAATATTTCATCTCCTATTATGACTACTATCAACCTGAAGCCTATGTTCCGACAAGCGATTTATACATTGAAAAAGACGCCTCAATAAATACAGAAATAGAAAGACTCAGGCTGAAGGCAACTTCTTCCCTCCTGACCCGTAATGATGTAATAATTATCGCCTCAGTATCCTGTATATACAATATTGGTTCACCTGACGAGGTTCGTGAACTGGTCGTCTTTCTTGAAAAAGGCAAGGGCAAAAACAGAGACGCTCTACTTAACGCACTCGTTGCCATTCAGTATAGAAGAAATGATATTGAATTTACTCCGGGGACATTCAGGGTAAAAGGTGATGTTGTAGATATCTATCCCGCCGATGAAAAAAATGGGGTAAGGGTTGAACTATCAGATGATTATATCCATAAGATCCAGACCTTTGACCTTCTCACCGGAACTGCTAATAAAGAATTGGACAGTATCGCTATCTTTCCTGCCAAGCATTTTATTACAACTCCGCCACGCATTGAGGAAGCAGTTAAAAATATTAAGGATGAACTTGCCCAGAGGGTCAATGAATTAGAGAAACAGGGCAAATTGATTGAAGCACAGAGATTACTTCAGAGAACTCTGTTTGACTGTGAAATGCTGATGGAACTTGGCTACTGTCCGGGAATAGAAAACTACTCAATGTATCTTTCGGGAAGGAAACCAGGTGAGCGGCCATTCTGCCTGATTGACTATTTCCCAGCAGATTTTTTGATGGTGATTGACGAATCCCATGTAACAATACCACAGATTGAAGGGATGTATGAAGGCGACCATTCGCGAAAAATCACTCTCGTAGAATATGGCTTCAGATTGCCGTCAGCACTTGAAAATAGACCTTTAAAATTCGCTGAGTTTGAGTCATTGATCAACCAGGCAATATGTGTTTCGGCAACGCCAGCAAACTGGGAGATTGAAAAATCAGAGGGCAGGGTTATTGAACAAATCGTAAGGCCCACTGGCATTGTAGACCCGGAAGTAACAGTCAAACCTGCCCAGAATCAAGTTGATGACCTGATCGATCAAATACAGAAAAGGGTCGCCCACCGGGAAAGAGTTCTGGTCACCACCCTGACAAAACGAATGGCCGAAGATCTTGCCCAATATCTCAACGAAATCGGCATAAAAGTCCGTTATATGCACTCAGAGATTGATGCGATTCAGAGAGTAGAAATCCTGCGCAGTCTGCGGCTTGGTGAATTCGATGTCCTGGTTGGAATCAATCTTCTGAGAGAAGGGCTTGATCTTCCGGAAGTTGCGCTGGTCGCCATTCTTGATGCTGATCGCGAGGGATTTTTACGAAGCGAACGCTCGCTAATCCAGACAGCCGGCCGGGCGGCAAGGAATGTTAGTAGTGAAGTAGTATTGTATGCTGACCAAATCACTGATGCTATGAAAAGGGCACTGGCAGAAATGGAACGACGCCGAAACAAACAGGTCGAACACAACCGAAAACACAATATCACACCAAAAAGTATAATCAAAACGACCGAAGAAATCCTTAAGGCAACCTCAGTCGCCGACCGCCTCATTTCCGAAAATAAGAAAGAGAAGACGAGTTTCGAGGAAATTGATGACTTGTATAAAGAAATGGCGGACGCCGTTTCACTGATGGAATTTGAAAGGGCCGCCAAAATTCGAGACAGAATAAAAGCAATAAAAAGAAAGGTTGAATCAAATGAACGAAGAACTACAAAGAGAAAATATTTCTAAAAAAGAACTTAGCATTAATAAATTTGAAAATAGTCTAAAGAAAATCATAAAAGGAGCATTGAAAGAAGATATTGGCAAGGGAGACATCACAACAGATTCAATTGTTCAGGACGAGGCACGGACTCTCGGTATTATATTTCCAAAAGAAGATGGTGTGCTCTGCGGTATAGACATTGCGCGCCAGGTATTTGAACAGGTTGACAACAATATCAAATTTGAAGCAAAAATGGCCGACGGTAGCGAATTCAGCCCCGGAATGACGCTTGCTACAGTTATTGGACCAGCCAGAGGCTGTCTGAAGGCGGAAAGAACCGCACTCAATTTTCTCCAGCGACTATCAGGCATTGCCACACTTACCAGGAAATTTGTCAAACTCGCTGGCGAAAGAATAAAGATTATGGATACAAGGAAGACAACGCCGGGGCTAAGAATCATCGAAAAATATGCTGTAAAAACTGGTGGCGGATACAACCACAGATTTGGCCTATATGACATGATTCTCATAAAAGACAATCACATTGAGATTGCAGGCAGTATCACCAGTGCAGTAAACGCTGCGCGGCAGAACCAAAAGAAGAAAAGAATATTCATTGAAGTGGAAGTTAAAACACTAAGCGAATTGACTGAAGCAGTTGAATTAGGTGTAAATCGCGTGATGCTCGATAATATGCATATCGAGCAAATCGAACAAGCAAGCAAGATTGTCCGCGCAGCAAAAAAGAAAATTGAAATAGAAGTCAGCGGTGGGATAAATCAAGACAATCTGGCAAATTACGCTGAACTGGACATAGACTGCATATCAATCGGTGCACTAACACATTCTGCGCCAGCGATCGATATTGCTCTGAAAATGAAACCAATTGGAGGAACGTAGTAAAGAACAAGTTATATTTCAGGACTGAATTTCTGCCTACAAATGCCTTCTTGTAACATCCGTGACTGTTACGACAATAAAAGCGATACCTCCCTTCTCATCCTTGACTGCCCGTGCATCTATCTCACCAACAAATGCAGTCCCGTCTTTTGCTACGAATTCGAGTTCATAAGGTAATACAAATTTTCCAGATAATCTCTGAATGAACTTTCTCATCGCAACGATTTTTCCTGATTTTGTAAGAAATGGGTACATTATGTGATCCTTGCCGACCATTTCATCTCGCTTATATCCCAGCCATTCACAGATCTTTTTATTAACATCCATGATCCTGCCTTCAGCATCAATAATAATCAGACCCTGTGGCGACTGTTCAAAAATTTGGCGATATTTCTTTTCACTTTCGGCAAGTGCCCTTTCCATTTGCACACGTGGTGTTATATCATGAATCACAAGTGTTGCTCCAATTGAATTTTTGTCAGTATCGAACAAAGGGAATATTCTAACATTGAACCAGAATTCCTGTTTGTTAAATGTGATAGAGTAATCTACGTGCTGTATCCTGGAGGTCTTCACACACTGCGCGACACCCTTCTCAATATCGCTGTAGACTGATTTAGGAAAGAAACCTTTCATCAATTTTCCTGAGTAACCATCTATACCGGCAAAAACAAAATGCTCAGCACAAACAGGAGATATGTAATACTCGATCAGACGTAGTTCTCTGTCAACAACAAGAACGAGGTCCTCTATTGAAGATACAACAGCCCGCATTTTTTCTCTTGCTATCTGCAGTCTGTTATCTGCTTCAATATGCTCCGTGACATCGCGCAATACAATTATCGCACCATCAATCTCATCGCCGCTCATAAGCAGCCTGATACTCGCATCCATATACAGTTTTCTTCTATCCTTTGTCCTAAATCCCAATCGCATTATGTCCTTGCCTATACCTTTTTTTACCGCTATATTGAACATCTTCAGTAAATCTGGAATCTCTTCCTCCAGGACAACGCCTGCTTTGGCAAAATGTTTGCCTCTTAAATCATCCGGCTCATAACCAAGGATTTCCTTCACACTCCTGTTAATGTCGACTATTGTGCCATACTTGTTGATATGTAGAATAATATCCCTGCTTCCATCAAAAATCCTTTTCAGTCCTCTTATCATCGCATCCTGCTGACGATTGGAATCTCTCAATTCATTTATTGCTGACCGCAAACTGCTAATCATTTTGTTATAGGTTTGTGCGATCGCGTTGAAGTTCACATCACTTGTGGTAGATGGTATTTCTGTAGCAAAATCACCGCCGGCTGCTCTCACAAGACCATCAACTATTTTTTGGTAATCAGGATCAATTAGTGCTTTGTCCCGCGCCATGATTGATTATACAAAAAACATCGGCGCTGTCAATGCCACATTTGCTTGACTTTTTGTGTTCTGGTGCCTCCTCATAGAGTATGAAAGATTACCGGCTGTTTTTGATATGAAAACCACTGTTGACATAAATCCATATTTTATTAGAATGAACGAGATGGAACCCATAAAATTTCTTTATTCGTTAGTCAACTATGAAAGATTGCCAGGGTATCACTACGATCTTGAGGCTTATAGAAAATTCTTAAGTAAACTTGGTTCACCACAGAACAAGCTGAAAAATGTAGTAGTGATTGCGGGTACAAAGGGCAAAGGTTCAACTGCGGCAATAATCAATTCTTGTTTGATTGCGAACGGCTACAAAGTCGGGCTATTTACTTCTCCCCATCTCAAAAGAATTAATGAAAGGATTAAAATCAACAATCACGAAATCTCAAATCAAGAGCTCAGAAAATACATAACAATAATCAAACCGCATATTGATATGAAAACTCGCATCGGCGCCCGCACTTTCTTTGAAGTGCTCACCACAATTGCCTATATGCATTTCGCTACAAAAGAAGTGGATTTTACAGTTCTGGAAGTCGGACTTGGTGGTAGACTTGATGCAACGAATGTCTTTACCAATCACCTTCCTGTCATCACGAGAATTGGCTATGACCATATGAATTTGCTGGGCAACAGACTATCGCAGATTGCGTATGAGAAGGCGGGAATTATTTCACCCTCATCCCCGTATCAAGTACGGGACAAGCTCTTGCGCTCTCCCCAGCAGGTAGAGAAATTGGTGAGGGGCGGTAAGGTAACAATCACCATTCACCAACGTCCAAGTGTAGAAAAGGTTTTGAAAAGAATTGCCCAAGAGCGAAAAAATGAAATTATATATGCCGATATATTACACCGAATAAAAATCAAGAGAATGACGCTTTCCGGGACCAAAATGCGTATCAATAGTCCATTGGGAGCGTTTGACACATGCCTGCCACTTGCTGGCAAACATCAGATTGAAAATCTTTCAATTGCTCTTACCGTATTAAATGAATTAAAAAAGCGTGGATTTGAAATTGACCTTTGCAGACTAAAAAAGGGCATTGCCCAAACAGAATTACACGGCAGATGGGAAATTATTTCAGAGAAACCGTTGATGATCTATGATGTTGCCCATAATGAGGATTCGTTTAGGGCATTGGAGAATAATCTAAGAATAATCTTCCGGAATAAAGCCTTTAGGCATGTGAAAGACAGGGCTAAAGTCCCTGACTTATACCTCATTTTTGGTTGCAGTCGGGACAAAGATATTAATTATGCGGTGAAGCACATCTTTCCTCGCGCAAAAGAAGTTCTGCTCGTAAAAGCAGACAATCCAAGATCAATGGAACCACTAGAAATCTATACCAGAGCAAAAAAATACCAGAAAAATCTTATTATCGCTAACTCAGTTAAGAATGCCCTTGAATACCTGAGGGCAAAGAGCGAAGAAAGCCAGACAATTGTTATCTTTGGTTCGTTTTATCTATACAATGAGATTGATTGCGACCTAATTTGATAGGATTTTTTTGGCAATGGCAAGACTATTTGCAAGAATATAATCCTGAGTGTTTTGATTTGTGTGATAACCCGATCTTTGGGTTGTCGTCTGTCGAATAATAACAACTTCTGCATCTTCATTTGATTCAAATTCAATAGTAATATTTTTTAAGTCAGAATCTCCAATTTTACCACCTAAACTAAATGAAGGTCGGGCAATAATCACACAGTAGAAGTATGGATATCGGGTATTCTTGACATTATTGATTGAAATCTGCCCCTGCAAGCCAATAAAATCCTGGGGTGCATTTCTAAATGTAACAAAAATTTTTACATCATTGGGGAATGTTCCGTCTCTGGTCTCCCCTATTTCAAGATAGGGAGACACTTTTAGAACAGAGTCATCTTTAAGTAGAGGAAGATTCAGCATTCTTTTGATGATCGCGATCTTAATATCCAAACTATTGGGGATCCAGACTGAACGCCTGCCTGTCAGAAACAATCCAGAAAACAATATTATCGAATCAAAAAAGTGGAAAAGCGCTTTCAATGCTTTGCAGCATTTCACCTACAAATATTATGAAGAAAGCAGAGAAGAAAATCAGCAAAAATACAAAAAGGCAACCCCAATTACCACCCTGAATTTTGTTCAAACGCTGGCAGTGCGCATGGACCTGCGCTATTTTTTCGGGCGTCACTTCTCGCCATTGTAATTTAGCATTTCTAATCGGTTTCAGAGAAAAGTTTTTTATAAGATTAACAATCAGCCCACCAGCAATAAATGGCAAACCAACAAGCATATTTCTTGAAGTAACCTGTAACAGATAACCAACAAAAACCAGTAATACAGTCAGCAAATTTCTTAACCGAGGGGAGATTTTGCTCAGGACAAAATATGCTTCCAACTTTATCTCCTCTAATTTGCGGGACTAGAAACCCCTCCTACACTATCCATTGTTGTAGGAGCGTTTTCCAACCGCGACAGGCAGGGTCTCCCACCAAACACTTTATCGGCACGGGAAGTGCCTCCTGCATTAGCCACAAACGGCGGTTTCATTCCCGCCTTCCAGAATAACGGGCAGGCACCCTTGCATAATTTGAAATCAGCACACTTGTGGCAGTCCGCAGGTGCATAATCCGCATTCCTGAAATAACTTAGCATGGGCGATTCCCATATCTGTCTGAAACTGCTTTTCAAAAGTGAACCAACTGATTCACACCAGGAAGAACACGGTAATACATTTCCCAGTGGATCAATACTCAAAAGACCGGTTATTGCAGCACACGATTTGTTTCCAAACCCATAAGCGATCGGGTTGAACTCACACATCGGAACCGGTGAATACCACATAAATGTGATACCCTCCTCTTGTGCAAGGCGTTTTAATTGTAGAATATAACCACCAATCTCATTGTATGACACCCATAGATCATTCCTGTTTGCTGCAGTACCGCAAGGTATCAAAAGGTTCATTGACAATCTCTTCAAACCGATTGACTTTATTAGCTTCAATAGCTCAGAAAGATACGGCAAATTCTTTTTTGATATAGTAGTATTTGTGTGCACTGGTATATCTGCATCCATTAATCCCATTATCCCGCTGATAGTTTTTTGAAAAGAGCCAGGGATACCGGTGATGTTGTCATGTATTGCTGACTGCGGTCCTTCAAGGCTGATCTGAGCACTCTTCAATCCAGCACTTTTCAGCGTCTTGGCGAGACTGCTGCCAAGAAGCGTACCATTTGTGATCAAATTGGTCCACAAACCTATTCCGTTGGCATATTCCACAAGTTTTATGATGTCGTTGCGCAACAATGGTTCGCCACCAGTAAAACTAACTGATGGCACTCTTGCTTCATAATAGATTTTGTACAAAATCTTTTTCCAATCATTCGTATTTAACTCTTTAGTTTTCCTTTCTCCTACATAACAGAAATCACATTTGAGATTGCAGCGATATGTGACAGCAATTTCTGATAACACCGGATAGGCGTTCAGATCTCCATTGAACTGGCTATAGGAAACGCCAGCTCTTTTTTCTCCCTCTTTCAAACACCCACTCAGCATTGCCCGCAGGTCACAAAAGAAATAGTGTATTTCTCTTCTTTTTGCCTCACTATCACCAATTACTGAAAGCAATTGTGCTACAGTATTTCCTTTCAGCAAGAAATTTAGAATTGAAACACCTGATTGATTCAAGCTGAATGCCTGATTGGGCACCAAAATCAAAAGACTATCAAGCTCTCTTACATACACATACATCCTAATCTGCTTCACAAACCCATCAATCCACTCAATCCTGATATCCTGGTCTCCTGATAACCTGATTCCCTGTTGCCCTGATTCCCTGCTTTCCTGTATCACCTTGCGCCTCCGCTTACACACGCAGAATGACACGCCGAGTGACAGGCACTGTGACACGCAGAGTGGCATGCAGAATGGCAGGCGCTATGACAGGCATCATGGCAGGCAGTATGCACATAACAAGCGCTGTGGCAGGCATCAGAATGAACAAACGCCGAATAGTTCTTTATCGGCTCACCATAGATAACGAAACCCTCTTCCATTTCTTGATACCGTCTCATACGGTCGAATTCTCTATTTCTCAAATAGTAGTAGTAATACATGTCATTGTAATTATCATCAATCGGCTGTTCTACGTTCGGTGAACCAATTTTCTCAGTGTAGTATGCTTTGGTTGCTTCAAGATCACAATCCCATGCCTTGGCAGAAATGTTTTCTACCACCTGGCTAATCAGTGTCTTCAAGCCCGCTTCGTTCATTGTACCATCAGTGTTTATCGCGTCAAGAAACAGCGTTTCGTAGTAGGTCAACCCTGGGGGTCTTTGAAGCACAGTCAGCTTTATCGGATCATAGGTTGATACATTCAAAACACCCTGATTCTGCAATTTCTGGGCGATGAGCGTGAAGACTTTGTTCACCGGATAATCCAGCAGGATTGCTGCCTCAATCAAATCAAGTTTCGCCACCTTACCCGATTTTCTGAATGTCGCAATTTCAATCTTTGGTGGTACCCAATCATTTCTCAGCCACTGCAATGCCTGCACATCACTATAAATACCCTTAATCTTCTGTGCCTTGCGATTGGAATAGAACAAATAGGGAATAATGGAAAATATCATATAGATCAGTTCGTAAGGTATAAAAACTTTCTTTTTTCGCTCAGGCTTGACTTCAATCTTGCCAAACTTTCCGGTATTGAAATACGATGATGGTATGTACTGTTGTATTTTCATCTTCTCCATTGTATGTAAATTGCTCCTGTGTATCCGTACTGCAAAGTAGTATTTACCCCTGAATTCCTGACCAAAATATGACAGCAGATAGTTTTCATTCATGAATTTCTCAGTCTTAAAACCATAGTCGTCAGGATTTACCTGTTTTCCGCTAACTTCAATTGGATAGTAAACATATACGGTATAGTGTTCCAGTGGCTCATCCCATTGTGGTGGTGCCCAGTGTAGAACAACAAGCTCACCGAATTCACTCTGTGTCACAGCAAGATGTTTGCTGCGTGCTATGTCTCCGCCAAAATGTATTATAAAAGTAATCTCACCCGGTCCGTATCTTTTGCCCTTAGCCAGGACAATATCATATTTGCCACCACCAAGCCCTTTTATATCAATAGGGTATTTATTGTTGTATTCATCAAGGGCATAAGAATTATCATAATCAAAGAATGGCTCCACTGAAAGACCCATTAGATAGAATGCGCTCATTGAACCTGATATTACCTTCCACCGGACTTTGTAGACAAAATCAGCCCTACCATCCTGCCACAAGGAAAGATCAACCTCAACCCAGCGCAGGTCCGCGGTAAGTGAGAGGAGGAGAAATAAGAGTGTCATTGCCTGCAAATCCCGAGATCTGTATTGGGATGATCCTGCAAATCCGCTATGTCATGTGGCGGACGATACTGCATGTCCTGCATTTATACCACTATTCCTTTGTTGCCTCAATCCTTGCCCTTAAAAGGTCGGCCTGTGCTGCAATAAAATCTGCATATGCCTGTTTTGCTTGAGACCAGCAGGTTTCGTCAGGAAAAGAATTGACAATTCCCTGCCAGACAAGGCGATAGACCTTTTCCAGGACTTCTTTTGCATTTCCTTTACCAGAATATTCAAACTGGGCAATTACCGGCACAGGTTGAAAGACTGGTGTGGGTCCGGCAACAACCTCAGTCTGAGCGCCAAGAAAAATAGCCCCCATCTCCTCAATCACATCAAGATGGAGTTTTATTGCCCCAAGAACCGAAGCAATAGAATAATCTGCTGTTGAAAACTTCATTATCAGGAGATTATTCTTTATTTCACCAAATGTCAGATCCATCATGCCTCCTTTTTCTCAAAAAATTAAAATTTAGTCTTTTTATTCTAAAATGAAAAACTTCATTATCAATCCGCCATGGCGCGTGGCGGATTGCAATTCTTCAAAGTTCAATACTTTCAATTATATTCATAACTAACCTTAAATCAAGATGGATTTCATTCATCAAAATCTATGACTGAACAACAACACAATAATGTTGTATAAAACCACTATCACATCAGGAATATTGTAGCAATTCCAAAATAGATTGCAGTTCCCACGATGTCTGCTATGGTTGTGATTAGCGGTGTGCTTGCTGTGGCTGGGTCCTTCTTGAATTTCACAAAAATAAAGGGAAGGAGCATACCAATACAAGATCCTACAATGACATTCCCTACCATTGTAAGAATGACAACTGGTGCAACTTTCATGCCACCGCGAAAGAGTCCCATCACCGAAATGCCAAGCCCCATTGTCAACCCAAGTAGTGTAGCGATAATCAACTCCCGTCCCAAAAGGTATAGCCAGTCTTTGATTTGAACAGTTCCTAAGGCAAGCGCTCGGATAATCAATGTCGCAGACTGCGACCCCGCATTACCTGCAGTATCTACAAGTACCGGCAAAAAAGTCACCAATATTACATATCGGGCAATTGTACTTTCAAATTTTTTTATGATTCCGCCCGTAATCAAATCCATGAAAAGCAATGCCAGAAGCCAGGTCACCCGACTGCGATATATCTTACTCAAAGGAATTTTCCTAAGATTGGTAATAAATTCTCTACCCACAAATTTGGGATGGATGGCAGAAATTTTTGCAAAATCTTCAGTCTCCTCATTCCTGATTACATCAATAATATCATCAATGGTTACAATTCCTAAAAGGATATTTTCCGAATCAATCACCGGCAATGCAATTAAGTCATAACGTTCCATCAATTTTGCTGCCTCTTCCTGATCCCTGTGTGGTTCAATGGCAATATATTGTTTATCCATTATCTCTGAGATTGACTGATTCGGTTGCGCAAGAATCAAATTCCGCAGTGGTATGTCATCAAGAAGATGCCCCTTATCATCAACCACATATACTACATCAACCGTTTCCGCAATCTTACCTTTTTCCCTAACATATTCCAAACCTTTCTTAACTGTCCAGGTCGGTTGAACAGAAATGTAATCAGAAGTCATCAAACGTCCCACACTATTTTTAGGATACCCCAACAATGATAAAGTCTCCTTCCGGTCTTCGGGGGAGAGAAGTTGAATTAATCTCTGCATCATGATGCCCGGCAGGTCTTCAAAAAGTTCTGTCCGGTCATCAGGTGATAATTCAGCAATAAGAGTCTTAATCTGTTCACTATTCAGTTTTGACAGAAATGTTTGCTGGGTGTTCCAGTCAAAATCACCAAAAACATCTGCTTGCACATCTTTGGGGAGCAACAAAAAGACCAGAATTCCTTCATCAAGAGATTTGATAAGATCAGCGATATCAGGGATAGGCCATACCGAAAGTGCATCCTTTAATGCCTGCCAGTCCTTATTATTAATTATTTCTTTAAGCTCGGGCATCAAAAAATATTTTAACGTACTGGCAATCTTTTTTGGCATTTTTTATTATATTTATTAGCAAAAATAAGTCAATGCATTGAGTTCCCCTCATCCTGAAATCCTGCATACTGGATGAAGGTAGTACAATACAAAAAATGTATTAAGCACGAAATCCGAAACAAATTCAAAAAATTTTCTTTTGAGACCCTGAAATAAATTCAGGGTGTCCCCGACAGAAAAACAGACTAAAAAGAACAAATAGACTAAACAAACCAGAGAAACTAAAGAAACCAGAAAGACAAGAGAAACCAAAGAAACTAAAGAAACCGGATTGATGGGCTGCGAAAACGAATAACGATAAACGATTTCTCAAAAATCTTTTCTCAAGAATTGGTAATTTATTCCCGTGGAAGATATAATCCTGATATCCTGATCCCCTGATATCCCGATACCCTGATACCCTGGTCCTCTCCCCTCACCCCCACCCTCTCCCCAGTGGGGCGAGGGGATCTGGGCATTTTTCTCTATGCCGTTCTTTGTATTTGTCTGCCCTCTTCGCCTTGTATTGCCTTTAAATGCCCTAAATTGCCCTGAATTGCCTGCGATTGCCTTCCCTGCACCTGTAGGTCTAACACTAAGCCCAGTAACCATAGACCAATTCTGCAGGCGCGGCTTCTGACCGCGACATTCTGGTTTCTCTGGTCTATCTGGTTTATTTAGAAATTATGTTTCTTCTGGAATAGAAATTGTCATCCCGTCTGAATCCGAATTCTCTATCGATTTCTATATCGGGACGAAAAATAATATGAAGGGGGCAATACGCCCCCTTCATTGCTATTTGCGTCAATAATAATAGAACTTATTCTGGTTCCTCATCATCAGGCAGTGTATCGTTTGGATTTTTTATAATATATGGCAGACCCCAGGCGCGTGAATAATAAGTGGCGGTAGAATCACCAAATAGTGTTTCCCAGCCGAGCACATCAATTGCACTATGCCGAACCGCAGGGGTAACAATTACCGAGTCATCTGCAATAACCCAGATTCGTTCAAAGGTTGTGGTATTCTCACGATAGAATGGCTGACGCCAATGCCTTCTCAAACCTATACCGGGTCTGTGACCTGCACCATGGTGCAAAAACGCCCAGGTTGAATCTCCCTGAGCCTGACAATAGACCGTCACCTTTACTGTATCATTCGGTGCAAATGTGGGCAATTGTTCTTTTGTGAAGTAGGTATTGGAATTGTCAACGCTAAATACCAGCGAATCCCTTACTCGCACCTCTATCCTATTTATTGTAACTGGATGTTCTGTTCCTACTGTGTAAATATCAGCAACCGTAATGCTTGCCAGATGCCAGCCTGCATCATCGCGGTAACATTTTATTTTGCGCACAACGCTATCAGTGATAGCCCTGGTCATAACCGGACCTGAACCAACAGCTGAATCATTGGCAACAAAGAATCCATAGTCTGGTGGTGTGCCTTTGAAATAGGCAGTCATCGTTACGAATGCGCTGTCACCAATTACATCAATATCAAAGTGCCTTTCAACCGGACGTTCAATGAACCTGGCCCATTTGACATAGAATGGAAAGGTATCAGCAGCAATAAATGGAGTGTTTGCCAGCGTTGGCGTCTTTGTGCTATCATCCGAGGTCTGAATCTCACCACCAACAAACCAGCATTTATCAAGAAAAGCCTCAACATCCGCCTCCTCATTCTTGCTGCACCCCATCAACACCACCATCACAGCAACAATCAGAAGCACGCGTTTGAAGTATTTCATTTTGACCTCCTTCAATCAATTTGACGAGCATAAGCCCCGAAAGGTTTAAAAAGTTTACAGATATGGGAATGATAAGTACCAATTGACCTGGCTATTTTTAAGATGTTGTGCATTTTTCAATATCTCGACCCTCGTATAAAAAATTGATACTGCATTTCTTGACAGGGCAAATCTTTTGAGCATAATTGTATCCATGTGGTGGCATGACGAAGAGGAATTACTTACCGAAGAAGAACCCAGCAAGCATAAGAGGGATATTGGTCTCATAAAAAGGCTGTTTCCATTTTTCAAACCATACATTGGCAAGATATTAATTGCAGCATTATTGCTTCTTTTATCAACATTGTTAACTCTGGTCGGCCCTCTGCTCGTAAAACATGCCATTGATTATACTCTGCCCGCAAAGAATCTGCACGGTTTATTGGTCATTGCATTGTGCTACCTTTTGATTCAAATCGTAGTCGTGTTCGTGAGATATTTCCAGCAATTGCAAATTGCCATTATTGGTGAGCGAGCAATAACTGACCTGAAAAACAAGATCTTCGACCATATAATTCGTTTGCCTGTGGCATTCTTTGACAAGAATCCAACCGGTAAATTGATAACCAGGGTTGAAGGTGATGCCGAGACACTAAAAAATCTTTTTTCTTCAACGGCCGTTGTTCTTGTGCAGAATTTCGCATTGCTTGTAGGGATGTCTGTAATTATGCTCATCGCCAGCGCACGGCTTTATCTGCTAATTGCCGTGATGTTGCCGATATTCCTCTATGCCTTCTGGTGGTTTGGTAGAAATGTCAGACCCGTCTATATAGATTTGAGACGTAAGATTGCCCAGATCAATGGCTTTGTGATGGAATGCATTAGAAGTCTGGGCGTAATACAGGTCTTTGTTCAGGAAGACAACTTTGTGAAGAAAATCAACAAAATGGGCAAAGAAAAATTTGATCTTGAGATGCATTCTATGAGTTACTGGTATCGGGTATGGTTTCTTGTTGAACTGGGTGAGATCATCGGTATTCTTCTGGTCCTCGGTATTGGAGGAACCTGGGCACTAAAAGGTACGATGACTATTGGTACGATCTTTCTTTTCATCAGCTATATCACTCGCCTCTTTGAACCGCTGCGCGGTTTGTCTGAACAAATCAACTTGATTGAGCGGGCATTTGCATCCAGTGAAAGAATTTTTGGCATATTGGGTATGAAAACAGAATTGAGCGATAAAGAAACATATCAGCTGGAAACAATCAACAAAGAAATACAGTTCAGGGATGTCAATTTCGCCTATGAAGAGAATGAGTGGGTTTTGAAAGACATAAATTTTACCATAAAGAAAGGCGAAAAAATTGCCCTGGTCGGTGAAACTGGCGGCGGAAAAACCTCCATAATCTCACTGTTACTGAAATTCTACGAACCACAGAGTGGTAGAATACTGATCGACAATAATGAAATCAACAGCATTAACCGCTATTCACTCCGTTCAAGGATAAGCCATGTGCCACAGGATGTTGTGCTTTTTCCCGGAACCGTGCTTGATAATCTCAGGCTCTTCAGCAATGAAGTTCCACCTGAAAGGGTATTTGAATCATCAAAAAGGGCACGCATTCATGATTTGATCAGTTCATTACCTGCAGGCTACCATACAAATCTAATTGAGCAGGGCATCAATCTTTCCTTTGGTGAAAGGCAGTTGATTTCTTTTGCCCGTGCCCTGGTCTTTGATCCGCAACTGGTAATACTTGATGAAGCAACATCGTCAGTTGATCCGCAAAGTGAAAGGCTAATCCAGGAAGGAATGAAGGAACTATTAAAAGACCGAACCGCAATCATCATTGCCCACCGCCTCACAACAACCCGCCTTGCGGACAGAATCATTGTAATACATAAGGGAAGAATTGTAGAACAGGGGACGCATAGCGAATTGATATCCCGTAAAGGATTTTACTACAGCCTTTATCGTTTGCAGTATCTGGAGAGAGCGAAGTGAAGACAATTAGCGATTTCTGGAAACAAAGACCAGGACGTCTGATATTTCTTATTGTCTACACTGCGATGGCAACCTTTCTTGCACTCCTGTATCCGTATTTGCTCAAAGACATTATTGACGGTATTAAGAACCAGACCAGTATCAATCAATTACGCAATGCGATTTTACTCCTTGCCGGTATCGGTATTTTACGAACTGCCTTTGGTATAACACTCCCCTATATTCGTGGTAGAACAAACGAGATATTTAACCTTAAAGAACGTAACAATATCTTCAAATCAGTATTGAAACAGGGACATAGTTTTTTGAATCGTTTTCCTGCAGGAGATGTACTTGAAAGGATTGACAGCGATTTGAGCGAGCTTTCCTGGTTTGTCTGCTCGGGAATCTTCAGACCAATTGAAGGAATTATGATAATCGGTTTTGCAATATTCTTTCTTGTCAAAATAAACTGGCAACTTACCTTGATCGCTGTGCTACCAATGAGTGTCACTATTATTGCCTATATCAAACTCAGCCCCTATATGTACAGGTATTTTATGAAATGGCGTGAGTTAATATCTGAAGTCCATAATATTCTGCAATCAACCTTCTCCGGAATCAGAATTATCAAAGCATACAATATGGAAGAGCGGAATCGTGGCGAATTTGCCAAGCTTCTTAGCGAAAGAATAAATGCCGCAAAGAAAGCATTGAAGGTAGAAATCCTGATGCACAGCCTTTTCGCATCCTTTGAAGAAATCGGGGTAGTTCTGATACTCATTTTCGGTGGACTTTTCGTTATAAAACAAACACTCACGATTGGCGAATTCATTGCCTTCAATGCCTATGTATTGCTTCTTTTGCGACCAATGATTGATATCGGAAATTTCTTTGTGATCAAAAAAAGGTCTGAGGTTCAGATAAAAAGGGTTGAAGAGATCAAAAATTTCCAACCCGATGTAGAGGATGAAGGCACAATAGAAGCACTGGATAACAGGGATATTGAGACCAATGATGTCCATTTTGCCTATGGCAAAAATGAACCGGATGTATTGAGTGGAATGAATCAAGAAATTCCTCAGGGTAAGAAAATTGGTATTGCTGGTACAGTTGGTTCGGGTAAGAGCACACTCTTAAAATTGATAATGCGCATAGTTGAAACAACAAAAGGCGAGATAACAATCGGCAACAATGCAATAAAGCAGATACCGTTGAGAAATTATCGCTCATTGTATGCTTATGTGCCCCAGGAACCAGCATTATTCTCTGACACATTGAACAATAACATCACCTTTGGTAAGGATTACAGTGAAGAGGAAATCAAGCAAGCGATCAAACTTGCCCAGCTTGAAGAATTTATCAAGGGATGCCCTGATGGCCTAAATGAAATGATTGGTGAAAGGGGATTGAAGCTTTCTGGTGGTGAAAAACAACGCGTGGCAATTGCCAGGGCAGTTCTTGCCAAACCAAAGATACTAATCCTTGATGATGCAACAAGCAATCTTGATGCCGAAACCGAAAGAAGGTTGATTGAAAAAGTCTCTAAGATTGGCGGGATGACTGTGGTAATCGTGTCACATCGTTTGTCAGTGCTAACATTATGTGATTATGTGTATGTGTTTGACCAAGGGAAAACAGTAGAACAGGGCACACCGGACAAACTCATGAAAAAATATGGTTTATTCTGGCGGCTGTATCAACACCAGCTCATTGAACATGCATGAGCTATCTTCAGCCTGCGTATTGACTTCTATTAATCTTTCAATATAATTCAATAAAAGGAGTAATAGTGAAACTGATCATCATTTTGATTATAGCGCTGATTATTGCCTGGCTTATCGTTCAAATGATTCAGGCTGCTGACAAGAAAAGAAGAGAAGAGATCGTTCGCAAGAACATTGAGGAAAAGAAGAAACAGCAAGAAAAGGGACTTTAGTTAGCCAAATAGTTGATTAGTTGCAGAATATCTTCAGGCACAGGTGCGGTAAAGCATACCCGTTTATTTGTCCTTGGATGTAAAAAATGTATCTTGTATGAATGCAGCGCTTGTCTCGGAAAAATTATAGTGCTTTTTTTCCTGTAGTACTTTTTGTCACCCACTACTGGATGGCCGATTTCAAAAAACTGCAGCCGTAACTGGTGTGTTCTACCCGTTTTTGGAACAAACTCAACCATTGTGGCATTTTTCAAGACCCTCAATACTTTGAAGTGTGTCTCAGCAAATTCGCCAGTGCTGCCAATTTTTCCTTTAATAACACCCTTGCTATCCTTAAGTATTCCATCAACAACGCCTATGTATTTCTTATCAACCCTGCGTTTACGAAACTCTTCTATCATAAATTCGCGTGCTTGCTGTGTTTTAGCAAAAATAATTATCCCGCTTGTATCACGATCGAGTCTATGCACGGGAAAAACGCTCTTTCCCATTTTCGCCAGAATATCAGTGAGGGCTTGCCCGGTTTCAGATTCCATCTTCAGTGTTAATAAACCTGTAGGTTTATTAACCACAATTATAGCATCATCTTCATATATTATTTCGGGGTCAATCGCCGCTGTAGAATCAGATTCAACAATTGCAATTCTATCCCCTGTTCTGAGTTTTCGGGAGGGGAATGTTTCCCTCATTCTGTTGAGCAACACACTGCCATTCTCAACCATCCTTCTTGATTCTCTTCTTGACAGACCTGTTAAGTAGGCAATGACAAAATCAAGCCGCCTCCCATTCAACTCTTTACAGACAGTCAGGGTATTACTGTGCTGGTTTTTCAACATTCTATCCCTGATAATAACCGAAAACTCCAGCACCTGAAAGTTGAAAACAACCACCCCGGGGGAAAATACCATCGGCGTCGGTCCATAATGATATTCTATCCATGAGTAGTGCTTAGTCAACAGGAATTATTCAACAGTATTTCTCTCACAGAAATCAGCTTTCGTAACTGATCCTACTCTACCTTGACAATCTTGATTTTATGGATAGAATCATACAACGAAAGGATTGAATATGAAAAACAAAGCGATTCGTGCAAACCTCTTGGGAACCTTATTGTTACTATTGAACGCGTGCTTTGCCCAGAAGATTGACAGCGTAATAAGCAAAACTGTCGCCCATTACCAGAATCTCAATAGTTTCTACATTGAATTCAGTCAGCAATTTTGCGAAAAAACCTCTGGAATCTGCCAGAATTTTGAAGGTTGTGTCTACTTTCTAAAACCAAACTACTTCCGCATGGAAATCAATGAACCAAAACAACTCTATGTTGGCGACAGTGTCTCACTCTGGTTGTATTTTCCTGATAAGAAAAGGGCGGTAAGACAGCACTTAGGTGCCCAAATTCCATTTGCTGTCAATCCTGATATTTTTCTTAAAGATTATGCCGAAAGGTTCAACGCAGAAATGCAAATGGGAAAGAATTATGAAATCATTCTGACACCAAAAGAGGAAACTGAAATCTACCATAAAATCATTGTATCAATTGATAAACAGAAATACGAAATTGTTGGGATAAGTATTATTGACGAAACTGGATCAGAGAACAAGTTTGTTTTCAAGAATATCCAGCTAAACAAAAAATTATCAAAGAAACTCTTCGCATTCAAACCGCCAAAAGGAACCGAAATAATTGAGCAGTAATTTTTTGATGGACAATAGCTGCTTTGCCTGTGGGAGAGATAATCCAATTGGAATACATCTTAAAATAACTGAAACCAAGGACGGTGTATGCGCAACCATAAACTTATCCTCGCTATTTCAAGGATATAAACACATTATCCATGGTGGCATTATTTCTACTATTCTTGATGAAATGGCAGTCTGGGCAGCGTATAAAAAGGGATATAAAGCGGCAACAGCTGAATTGAATATGCGTATCAGAAAACCAATGATTGCCGACACAGATTATGTCGCCTCCGGAAAAGTCTTGCACATTAAACACAAACTGGTAATTGCCCGAGCTGAAATCAGAAATCAATCAGCAGAAGCAATTGCCAGTGCTGATATTAAACTCATCAAAATTGACTAAGGTCTACTTTGTATCACTTGGCTGTCCCAAAAATCTCGTTGATTCAGAAAGAATCCTTGGCAGCATTGAAAAATATGGAGCCACTATGACCGACAAACTCAAGGAAAGTGATGTCATTGTGATCAATACCTGTGGCTTCATAAGACCAGCCATGCGCGAAACAGAAAACGAGATAAGGAGAGTATTAAGAAAAAGAGAGAATCAGAGAATCTATGTTTATGGCTGTGCGGTAACTCGCTCAAAAAAAATGCTGATGGAAAAGTTTCCTGTAGTGAACAACTGGTTCTCGCTTGAGGAAAAAGACAAATTGATCAAGACCATCATTCATAGAAGGGTAAAATCAAATTCACGATTAGTAACGACGCACGGCTACGCATATCTCAAGATTGCTGATGGTTGTTCAAATCATTGCTCATACTGTACTATCCCTCAGATAAAAGGCGAATACAAAAGCCTTGACCTGGAATTTCTCATTAATGAAGCGCACGCACTCGCAGAACTTGGTTTTAAGGAACTTATTCTGATTGCCCAGGATACCGCAAGATATGGCGCAGATCTTTATGGCAGACCCATGCTTGCATATTTGCTCAAAAAGTTATCAAGAATTCCGGGGATTGAATGGCTTAGAATCCTGTATGCCCACCCCCGATCAATAACCGACGATTTGATAATAGAAATTAGAACAAACAAGAAAGTCTGCAAGTATCTTGATATACCAATCCAGCATATCAACGACCGGTTACTATCACTTATGAACAGAAACATAGAAAAAGACCAGATTATTGATATACTTAACCGACTAAAGGGGATTACATTGCGCACAACAGTTATGGTGGGCTTCCCAACAGAAACCGATGACGAATTTTATGAGCTTTATGAATTTCTAAACAGAGACTATTTTGACTGGTTCGGTGTTTTCAGATACCAGTGTGAAGCAAATACGCCGGCCGCGCAATTAAGGCAGGTGCCCGCAAAAAAGATAAGAAAAAGACTCTCAATGATCTTGCGACTACAGCAAACATTGATTCGAAGAAAAAATATGAGACGACTGAGCAAATACTACAAAGTGTTAATACACAAGAAAAATTCGGATATCATTGGCCATGCTGAATTTTCTGCCCCTGAGATTGATGGCCAAATTATTGTAAAAAAATCTGGGTTGAAACTCGGTCAATTCTATGACTTCAGAATAAATAAAGCCAAGGGAGCTGACCTCTATGTTGCATAGCTTGATATTACTTGTATTCCCACTGATAACCTCAGCAATAGAATTTCCCTTTGAATTCCATGGTGGAGGATTTTTAGGAAAGTATCTTAACAGCGATACAATCAGATACAATATGGACGCTTCTGTTCAAGTTAGATCCACGGTTATAAAACAGAACAATCTCTCGTTCTATATTGCATATCGTGATGACCTTGATATGGCAGAGCAGAAAGGTGGTGTTTCCCTTGATCCCCGCTACGCCCATTATTACTTTACTGCTGGTTTTGAATATACATTCCAGCGCTATTTTTGTCAGCTCTCATTTATCCATGATTGTATTCATGATATTGATTACGCGGTGGAAGGCACACCCGTATTCAATCGTGTATCATTCATTTTTGCCCCTGCTGAATATCATCCCGCAAAAATCATAAACACCAAGCAAAATCTACTCTGGGCTATCGGCTTCAAATTCTACCCCCACCTCAGGTATCATGGCTGGGACATAAATGCGGGTGCTGATTATCAATACGACTTTAACATTGATCTGAGCTATAAATTCTTTGACAGCAATAGTTTTGGTGCGCTGTTGAATCCAAATTTTCTGATCTGTAAAGGCGACACTACTACCTATCATCAGCACTATCTCAGAACAATGTTATTTTTCAGACAAATGGACCGAAGAATCGGCATAGCACTGAAATATCATCTCTATAACAATGATCCTATAAAAAACCCAGGAGGCTTATGGCTATCATCAATATTTTTGGAATTCTGATACTGACCTTCTCTCCATTAGATCGTTCAGATAATGCCTATGAATTGTTCAGTATCGGCTGTCAGCTTGAGCTTGCCGGGAAGATTCCCGAGGCAATAAATCATTACCTGAAGGCAATGGAAAAAGACCCTTCTGCATCTGAGATATACTATGCCCTGGCAAATGCCTGCTACAAGATAAGGGAATTTGATAAAGGAATGCATTACGCTCGGCAGGGTCTGGCATTTGTCGAGGATAGCACCGAACTTTTCGGAATGATTGCAGCAGGACACATTGCAAAGGGCGACTTCCAAAATGCTATCGAAACTTACAAAACAATTAGATCATTAAAGCCAGCTGATATGAGCATAGTACAGACAATCGCCCTGTTATACGAAGGTTTGGGCGATATGAACACAGCCAGGCAGACTCTCGCGGCAATACCTGACAGCCTGAAAAATGTTGATATCTATAATCGGCTCGGAACAATCGCTGGCAAACAAAAGAACCACAATGATGCAATCAACTACTTCAAACAGGCGTTAACCCTTGATACAACAAATTCTACAGCGCTGATTGGCATTGGCACTGGATTTGATATACTGAATGCCAAAGATTCGGCAATATACTACTATGAACTTGCAACACATTATGATCAATCACTGGAAGTGCGCAAAAGACTCATTGATCTTTACGGTGACACTGAACAATACGAAAAGCTGATAGCAGTTGCGCGTGCATTACTCGATTCAAATTACTATGACTATTATGTGAGACGGACCCTCGGTTTTGCATTATACAAATCAGGTTTTTCCAACGATGCGCTGAGTCAGTTTCTCATTTGTGCGGGGCTGAATCCACAAGATGACTATTCCCGCTTTTACATTGCACGCATAAATCTTGAACAGAGAAATCTTAATGAAGCGCAGGCCGCCATAGAAGAAGCCATAAAAATCAATCCCGATTTTACCGAACTATGGGTTTACGCCGGATTCATTGCCCTTGATAAAACTGATTACAACTCTGCAAGATACTATTTTACAGAAGCGGCATACCGTAATGCCGATATGACACAAATTTATTATCTATTGGGTGCCACTGCTGAGATGGATGGACGGCTAAGCGATGCCTATTTCTTTTACAAGAAAGCTGCAAATATCAATCCTGCCTCGATTCCCGCCCTTGGTGCACTCGCAAATATTTCTGACCGTCTGGGCAGGAAACAAGAAGCCTTCCGCACCTTCGAGAGAATAATCCAGCTCGATTCAACCGATGCCACTGCGCTTAACTATGTTGGCTACACATATGCAGAACGGGCAGAAAGTCTAAGCTACGCACTGGATCTCATTGAAAGGGCACTGAGCATTGAACCAAACAATGGCTATTTCATTGATTCAAGGGGCTGGGTTTATTATCAACAAGGAAACTATGAATCAGCACTGCTTGACTTAAAAAGGGCAAGTGAAATTGTTGAAGATGCGGTCATATTAGAACACCTTGGCGATGTCTATGTCAAACTCGGAGAACTTGATGAAGCTATTGCCACATACAAAAGGGTGCTGGCTATCGACCCAAAGAATAGGAATGTTAGAAAAAAACTATCAAACCTGCAAAAGGAATAGCTTATGGAACCATACCGTATCAAAATTATTGAACCACTCCGCAAAACATCTCGCGCGTTGCGAACGAAGGTGCTTGAACATGTTGGTTATAATCTGTTTCAAATACCTGCCCAATATGTCTATCTTGATTTAATATCTGATTCCGGCACAGGAGCAATGAGTGCTTCTGCATGGGCACGTATGATTGAGGCTGAGGAAGACTTTTCAGGACAAAAGTCAGCGCAGGAATTTCTTGATACTGCTCGTGAAATCACGGGATTCGAATATATCCAGCCCGTGCATCAGGGCAGGACAGCAGAAAATATTCTGTTCCACCTGCTCTTCAAGAAAGGGGATGTAATCCTCTCTAATACACACTTTGAAACAACCCATGCCAATCTCGAGAGAATCGGCTGCAAACCAGTAGATATCCCTGATTTGCAGCCACCATTTTGCGGCAATATTGATATTCATAGATTAAGAAGAACACTCACAATACAGAAAAGAGTCAAAGCAGTGATAATCACGATTACCAACAATATCAAAGGGGGACAGCCAGTATCTATGGAAAATATCAAACAAACCCACCAAATTGCCAAAGGAAAAAAACTCCTGCTAATATTCGACGCAAGCAGGTTCACAGACAACGCCTTCATGATCAAAAAACACGCACATAGCAGAAAAACCATTTTGAGTATTTGCCGGGAAATGTTCAGTTATTGTGATATACTATATCTCAGTTGCAAAAAAGATTGCCTGGTAAATATCGGCGGATTTATTGGTACGAGAGACAAATATCTTTTTGAACATCTCAGGGAGAAGATAATTGAGCAGGAATCTTATCCAAGTTCAGGTGGTTTGGCAGCACGGGACCTTGCTGCAATGGCTGTCGGCTTAAAGGAATCAATAGACCGGGATTTACTTGAATCCCACATTGAAAAAGTTCATTATCTCGGGAAAATATTAAAGAACCATGGTGTGAAGATCTTTGAGCCGATTGGTTGTCACGGCGTCGTAATAATTCCGAGACCCGGCAGACCATATTCTGCTTATGCCCTTGGTGCCCAGATCTATCTTGAAACAGGTATCAGAACAGGTGTATTTGGAAAAGAACTGAGATTAGCAATACCGAGAAGGGTATACACAAAGGAACAGCTGAGTTTTATTGGCACATCAATTGCCCGCGTATATTGCTCTGGCAAACCTCTATTTCTCAAACCAACAAAAAAACCAAAAACATTCTTCAATTTCTTTGCACAATTCAAGAGAACACAATCCTGAGAAATATCTATAAACTTTAGTATCAGGAAATTGTCTAACTCTTGACAGACCATTGTTTTTAAGTAGAATGGTTATATATGTTAAGTAAGAGGTTAATAGCTGGTTACATATCGGAAAACCATGTGTTGCTAAGGTACTTAGGAATCCTTTTAGGAGGTTTCTTTGCAGGAACGATTTACAGAAAGAGTCAGGAAAATTCTGCATATTGCTCGCGAAGAAGCGTTAAAATTTAGACATAGCTTCATCGGTACAGAACACCTGCTCCTCGCAATGATAAAAGAAGGCGAAGGTGTCGGGGCAATGGTACTCCTGAATCTTGGTGTGGAATTGAACGAATTACTCAAAGCAATTGAAAGTTCTGTTACAATGGGTTCGGGTGGCAAAATTGATGTAACACTCGGCAATGAAGCAAAAGTCTGCCTGAACTACGCAATGGAAGAGGCAAAGAATCTTGGACACACCTATGTCGGCACAGAACATTTATTGCTGGGGATAATCAGAACCGAAGGTAGTATTGGTGCCCAGATTTTGTCCTCAATGGGCATTGACTATGAAGTTGCCAAGAATGAAATCATCCAATTGCTAAAGCCCGAAGGTGTTGCCGCCGGCAAATCAAAGAACAAACCAAGAGGTTCAGCCCTGGAACTTTTCTCAAGGGATTTAACCCAGCTCGCGCGGGAGGATAAACTTGACCCAATCATTGGCCGAGAGAACGAAATAGAGCGCGTTATCCAGATTCTTTCACGGCGGAAGAAAAACAATCCCGTACTCATTGGCGAAGCTGGCGTGGGCAAAACCGCAATCGTAGAAGGACTTGCTCAGGACATAATTGCGGGCAATGTTCCCGATTCATTAAAGAACAAAAGGGTACTTGCACTGGATATGGCATCCATAGTCGCTGGGACAAAGTACCGTGGACAATTTGAGGAAAGATTGAAAGCAGTCATCAATGAGGTAAGCAATAACAAAGATATAATATTGTTCATTGACGAACTACACACGATAGTCGGTGCCGGTGCTGCAGAAGGTGCGATTGATGCATCAAATATGCTCAAACCAGCTCTTGCCCGTGGTGAACTCCAATGTATCGGCGCAACTACGCTCGAAGATTACCGCAGATATATTGAAAAGAACGGCGCACTTGAAAGAAGATTTCAACCAATTATCGTAAATCCACCGACAGTACAGGAAACAATTGGAATTCTACAAGGCTTGAGGGCAAACTATGAGAAGCACCATCTCGTGGTCTACTCAGATGAATCACTTGAAGCGGCCGCATATCTTTCTGAACGGTATATCACTGACCGGTTTTTACCGGATAAGGCGATTGATGTAATAGATGAAGCTGGAGCAAAGGTTAAGTTATCGAAGATTGTTAAGGATCCCAAAATTGTCGAATTGGAGAACAAGCTACTTGAAATAAAGCATTCAAAAGACAGAATGGTCGCTGAACAGAAATATGAAGAAGCGGCAGAACTACACAAAGAAGAGATAAAGATTCAGGAGCAAATAAAGAAGAGAAAAGAAACCGCTACTGAGGAGTCAAAGCCCGTTGTTTGTGAAGAAGATATTGCGTTCGTTGTATCACGCTGGACAGGAATTCCCGTATCCAAAATTGAAGAAAAGGAATCAAAACGACTGTTAAAAATGGAAGATGAACTACATAAGAAGATCGTAGGCCAGGATGAAGCAATAAAGGTCATTTCCCGTGCAATCAGGCGCAGTCGCGCCGGCGTTAAAGACCCACGCCGACCAATCGGTTCATTCGTCTTCCTGGGTCCTACTGGTGTTGGAAAGACCGAGCTCGCTCGCAGGCTTGCGGAATTCCTTTTTAATGACATAAACTCACTCATTACCCTTGATATGTCCGAATACATGGAAAAATTTAATGTCTCGCGCTTGATCGGCGCACCGCCTGGTTATGTAGGTTATGAAGAAGGCGGACAATTGACCGAAAAAGTCAGGCGCAAACCATACTCAGTTGTACTCTTTGATGAAATCGAAAAAGCACATCCTGATGTATTCAACATTCTTCTTCAGATTCTTGAAGATGGACAACTAACAGACTCATTTGGAAGAAAAGTTGATTTCAAGAACACCGTTATCATAATGACCTCCAATGTTGGCACAGCCGATATACGAAGGAGTGATGGTATCGGCTTTGCAGCTGTAGATGCTTCGGTTTCCTATGAAAAAATGAAGGAAAGACTGTTGGACGAAGTTAAGAAACTCTTCAATCCGGAATTCTTGAACCGCATTGACGAAATCGTGGTATTCCGTTCTTTGACGAAAGAGGATATGAAAAAGATCGTGGATATCCTTATTTCAGAACTTGAAGGACGACTTGATGACAAAAAGATGGTACTTGAAATCGATGATTCAGGTAAAGAACTGCTTGTAGAAGAAGGATTTGACCCGCAATTCGGTGCTCGTCCTATCAAGAGAACGATCAGACGGCTTATTGAAGACCCTCTCAGTGAGGAAATTCTCAAGGGTAACATCAAAGAGGGTAAACACATAAAACTCATTCGTTCCGGAGATAAACTGGAATTCAAGACCAAATGATATTATTCATACTATTCGCCTATACCATTGCCAATGTGACGGTCGACGCCCAGTACACTAACAAAGATTTGATAATCCAAACAAGCGGCTTAAAGATCGGTGAACAATTCAAGGAATCAATGATCCAGCAGGCAATACACAATCTTCATCGGTTGCGGCTCTTTAATTACATTGCGATTGATACGAATATCGTTGCCGATGGTATTTTCATAAATATCGCAGTTGACGAGGCGCCTTTTTTGAGTAGTGATCCACAATTAATTGGCAACAAGAAATTCAAAAAGGGTGACCTTTTGAAAAAGATTGAGCTAAAGAGCGGTCAGGTATTAACAAGAAAAACAATATTTGACGCACGAACCGCGATTATTGATGCATATAACGAAAATAACTACTATAACACCACCGTTGACGACAGCATTGTGCCGGATACACTAAACCGGGTTCACCTGTTTTTTATTATCAAAGAAGGAACTCCATTGCGGATAAGTCGCATCAAGATTGAAGGCAACACTGTTCTTTCAGATGGTACTATAAAGAGAAAGATGCAAAACCGGGAAAAAGGATTCTTGCGCAGTGGCAAACTTGATCGGGCAAAACTCAAGGAAGACATAGAGCGCATAAAGGCACTTTACCGTGAAAATGGCTTTCTTGATGTCGTAGTCAAAGAACCTGAAATCACTGTCTCAGGAGATAAATTGATTATCACAATCAATGTCATCGAAAATCAGCGCTTCTATGTCGGGAATATTGAATTTACAGGCAATGAACTATTCACGAGCGCCCATTTGAAAAGAAACTTCAAACTCAAAGCAAACGATATATTCAATCTTGCAAAGGTACAAAACAGTCTTCAAAAGTTCTACGAAGACTATGCTGATGAAGGATATATCTATTGTTCTATTATACCGGTTGAAACAATCAGGGATAGTTTTATTGACATTGAATACCAGATTAACGAATCACGCCCAGCAAACATCAACCGCGTAAACATCGCTGGTAACTACCGCACCCGGGAAAAAATCATCCGCAGAGAAATTGTTACATTACCAGGGACGAGATTCCGACGCTCCCAGGTAATTCGCAGTATGAGAGAGATCTTCAACCTGGGATTTTTTGAAGACATTACACCAGAAACAGGTACACCCGATGACAGCGGTAATATTGACCTAACTTATCGGGTGAAGGAAAAAGAAGGTATCGGCTCAATTGGTGCGGGGATGGCGTATTCGGCCCAGGACAAGTTGACCGGTTATGTTGAACTCAGCCATCCCAATATTTTCGGCAGGGGCCAGCGTATTTATACAAAAGTTGAAATCGGCGGCAGATTGACCAATGTGCAATTCGGCTTTACTGAACCATGGCTATTTGATACAAGAACCACCGCTGGATGTGATATCTATTATACGAATCGCCAATGGGATTTTTACAAAAAGCGGGATATCGGTGCCGCAGCCAATTTTTCCTTCCCCTTCTACCTTGATTATACGCGATTCAATTATACATTCAGGGTAGAACGGACCCAGATTCTGGACATTGCAAAAGAATATCAACCTACCACCGATTATGACCTTAGAAATGATACCATACCAAAATGGACTCTGGCTAACAACTACGGAATAATCCGTGATACAAGGGATTATATTTTTAACGCCTCAAGTGGTTCATACATCTCGTTACAGAGCGAAATTGCCAAACCCTGGATATTTGCCAATATTGATTACAATCGCTTCACCTTTGAGACACGATCTTACTTCCCAGTATACTGGAAGTTTGTGCTGATGGCACGATTCCGTATGGGTATCGTTACCAGTTCTACTGAAGTTCCCTACTACAAGAGATTTTATGCCGGTGGCACTGGTGAGGATGGGATTAGAGGTTATTCAGACCGTTCAATCACACCTCTTGAGAACGGAAAGGCAGTGGGTGGAAACGCACTATTTATTAACAATCTTGAATTAAAACTTAAACTATCCCAGAGTTTTGCGTTCCTTGCCTTCTATGATATAGGCAACGCTTATTCATCATACAATGAGATCAATCTTTATGATCTTAAACGGGGTGCAGGAATTGGCATAAGGGTCGAAATCCCGATGATGGGTGTACTTGGTTTTGACCTGGGTTATGGCTTTGACCGTACTCATCCTGGTTTTGAGCCGCATTTCCAGATCAATCCCTTCGGCATGTTCTAATTTCAGAAGATTTTTATGACTGGAGGTTTTGCAATGAAAAATAGTGTTGCAATCTTTATGGTCTGTCTATTGCCCTTTTTGCTCACTGCTAAGGAGCAAAAAGTTGGATTCATTGAATCATCAAAAATCTTCTCTCAATATCAAGCAACCTCAACAGCAACCGAACAGTTCAATGAATTTGTGAATGCCTGTCGTGATTCAGCTGGAAAACTGCAACTAAGCATACAAACCATGAAAAACGAACTTGATGCCCAGAAACTGATGCTTAGCGAAGAAGCGCGTTTGAAAAAACTGGATGAAATCGAAACACAAACCCAGCTTTACAACCAGTATCTTCAGGATTTCTTTGGACCGGGTGGCAGGATTGAGCAAAAGAATGACGAATTAATGGCTCCGCTCCTGAAAAAAATCAATGATGCAATAGCCAAAATAGCAACCCAGGAAGGTTTCTCAATGGTGCTTGATCTCTCTGAAGATATTTTCTACGCCACTCCAGAATTGAATATTACTGAACTGGTCATAAATGACCTTAACCGTGAATACGGGGTTGTAACAGTACCTCAAGCTGAAGTCAAAAAATATGTCGGTATTCTGCCGCTGCGCGAAGAAAGCAATGAAGCACTTAACGAAAACCTCGGT